>Ga0315546_1001421_pt1 | contig 15126 bp, 15 predicted proteins | sample SalMarSW160170MG_FD_203833 | JGI IMG/M metagenome (GOLD analysis project Ga0315546, IMG submission 203833) | Salt marsh sediment microbial communities from the Plum Island Ecosystem LTER, Massachusetts, United States - Salt Marsh Sediment SW1601-170 ... | reverse complement strand
CCTGGCCGGACGACAGGTATGCGATGCTGGCTCAGGATAGTCTATCAGAAGGTATCTATTCTAATGAGGCCATCGATAATGACGAGCTTACTATCGCAGAGGCCATTGATAAACTGCTAACCGACCCAAACACCGATTCTTCTAAGGATATACCTGAGGTCCTTTCCGAGATTGCAGCCAAATATTGCAATGCCGACTCATACGAAAAAGCCATCGAGCTTTGTCAGTATGTTATTGGCAACTGGAGCGATAACGCCGCTATAGTAATCTCCGGCAAGTTAGAGCTGGCAAAGGTTTATATTGCTGATGGTAACGACACAGCCGTTGAAGCCATTGTGGATGAGCTTGTCGCCGATTATGGCGGCAACCCAGCTTCTCCTGATGCAGTCTTTACGATTGGAGAGGAATATTATGCGCAGGCCTTTTATTACGAAAATGAAGGACAACCACAGAAAGCCAAGGATTATTTTACAAAAGCAATAGCCATCTGGGAAAGAATAGTAACAGAGTTTCCACAATCTAATGTAATTTCGCAGACATATTTTTTTGAAGCTGTTTGCTTTCAACACTTAAATGAATATAAGACGGCGTATGATTATCTCTGTCACTTTGTTGATAAATACCCAAATCATCAATATGCACCGGAGGCCAATCTTATGATAAAATACAGGGTTAAAGATTTTCAAAGATAACCTTTGTAATATGTCTATCAAAAAAAGAAATAAAGAAGGAGATAACAATGGCTTATAAAACTAAAGTAATATTAGCAGGTGCCTTTATACTTTTATATGCATTTCCTTTGCCAATAATTATGGCAGCAGAAATCATCCCAGATAAGGAGCTTGCAAATTTATATGGCGGCTGCTGGTTTGATAATCCACGTTGTATAGTAGGTGGATCTTCTTGCCCAGCGCATACCTCGTGCGATCAGTTAAATAAGTGCCGTTTCTGTACTTCCACCATTCCTCAGCAGTGCCAGGATCACAAGTCATACTGGCCCGACCTTGATGGTTGTGATAGTGGACTGGACCCGTGTGGAAATGCGGGTGGAGTACCTGGCCAGACACCCTGTGGTTTTTGTGTCTATGTCGAATGTGAAGAAGATTATTGTACAGACCCCCCTTACCCTGATTGTGATTCAGATTGGTATAATTGGTGTGATGACTAAACCAAACGTGAACTGATGCTATAACGAATAGAAACAATGTCTAATTAAGTGTAAAATTAAATCGTAAATTCTTTATCAATTAATGTCTTAGGAGAATAAACTTATGGAACGTAAAAACACACGAGCGGTAATTTATCTGCTAATCCTGTCACTCGTATCCACATTTCTAACATACTTACTATACGATGCCACGGCAATTGCAGATACGCCGAATTATAATGTCGATGCTATAGTAAAGGGATTATTAGCAGCAGAGGCACAATTTGCAGATTTAAGGATAGAATACAGCACCACACGCAGAAACTGGCGTGAGCCAAACCAGCCCTTTGAAAAAACACAGGCTATATACGTCCATAAGACGGATCCTAATCAAAAAAAAGACAAAGGCTTGCGTTACTTTGACTTTCAAGTTTTTCTTGTTGACCCAAATGCCAAAGGCGAAAAACTTTTAGAAGACACTCTGACGAGTTTCGACGGTGAAAGAACTATAGTTCTCGATAGAAAAGTAGAATCCGGCAAAGCAAAAAAAGGATTTATTTTCGCTGATTATGCCTCCAAATACTTTTCAAGTTACCATAAAGACCCACACACGAAAATCTGGTACTTTGGAGGAAAACCAATAGGGGAGATCTTGAAGGAAAACAAAAACACTTTTCGAATTGAAAGTGATACCGAAATCCTGAATGATATACCAACCATGAAACTTGCTGGTCAGATTCTAGATGGAAAAGTTACGATGACATTGTGGGTTAGTCCCGAACGCAATTTTCTCCCTCTGAAAACTCAATTTGCAAAAAGCGATGGGGAAAGATTGTTTATGGGTACAACCTTACTTGATCTTGCCAAACTACCGAATGGGATATGGTATCCGAAAAAAATCCAATCTCCAGCGGTACCCTTAACTGACCCTAACCCAGCCTACTTTCTTATTTATGAAATTAAAAATGTCTCATTTGAACCTATTTCGGCAGAATTCTTCACCCCCGACTTTCCGCCCAATACGAAAGTTTATGATGATATTCTCAAAGTTTCATATACGACCTATTAGCAACATGCATATTTGGCTTTGCCGCCTTTACAAACTGATGAAAATCAGAATCGAAAATAGTTACGTCTTAGGTAAGAAGAAAAAGCAGAGTTGCGGAGTTGCTGGAATGGTAAAAATTAGTATTTTATACTTAATCATAACCATAAGCATCTTCCTCCAAGGTTGCACTTGTCCAAAGTCGCTCAACAAAACTGGGGTTGACATTCCAAGCCCCGCAAAATGCACCACAAGTGGACGCATATATGACTGCGCTGCCAACAGCTTATACGCTTTATGTCTCAAATCGAATATTCAGATTTCATATGAGGAATGCTTGGAGTTACTTCCACCCACAAATATAGGAAATAGTATGCTTGAATTCAAAGCAGCTCTATTGTGCTTAGATTTTCAAGTAGAAGCCCAGATGCTAACCATTAACGAATTAGCCAACATACGAGTTCCAAGTATCCTCTTGATACCAACTCCAGAAAAACATTATGCAGCTTTAGAACGAAGATTTAGCCACTATGTTTTATTATGGCCGTTAGCCGATGAAAAAATTCAAATTATAAACTATCCTCGTGAGCCAAAAGACCTCTCCGCTACCCACTTGGTTAGACATCTGCGAAATATCGGAATAAAAAAGATACCTGTTCTGCTTTGTGGTAAGCAGGGACAGAGTCTGGGAGAGATGTTATATCTATAAGATATTGCAACAAAGGTATTTTATGGGCAATTGTTTTTTGCCAAGTTCAGACGACCAAAATTAGACAAATCAAACCAAGAAGAAAAACGGAGGCGGTATTTCCAAATGCAAGGGCCTTTGTCCCGACAAGTTCAAAAAATCCACGGTCGTTTTTCCATCCTGTGTTATAATAGGTGGAGGTAAAAACTGCTCTTTGACAAGTTAAAACCCAGTGGGACACGCCCGGCATAAAAACGATAACTCTCTGCTCCACCTGCGACTACAACTCAATACATATCACCGTCTGTGATGACAGCGAGGAGTGCTGCGGCAGCTTATGTTACGACCCAGATACCCAAAAATGCTGCTCAGATGCAGATTCTCATTATATCTGTGACATTGAACAAGAATGCTGTGAAGGGATTTGTTGCGACTCTGATTGCGAGTTCTGCTGTGATGGAAATTGCTGCAAAAACTGGCAGTGCTGTATCGATGGTAACTGTGTCGACCCTATATGCGATAATTGTCACACAGTTAGTGAAAGCGTCTGGGAATGTTACCATCCGTATGGTGCTCCTAACGGCGCACCATGTTTAACATATCAATGTATCGAAAACATATTCATTACGGCTACTTGTGACTATAAAGGTCATGACTGGCCTTGCACAAAATCACGATGCAATACATGGTATTCCGAAACAGGGGGAGCAGAGTGGGCGCAAGTCGTCCACAACTCACCGTGTCCAGGCGGGATTGTGTACTACTACCCTTGGGGCCAATTCTGGTACGGTTGTGATGGCTGCTACACAGTCGGACCAATCAATTTGGCCTGTGTGGTGAGTTCTTGTGTTAATAATCCTATCCTCGGCAGCTACTTGGAAAGGCCTGAGCGAAGGAAGCAGTGTGGTGAATGTGGTTATTTATGTGAGTAAACCTGAAATTCAAAAATAGCAAAATCTATCTGTGAAGAAAGGAATAAAGATGATTATGAAAAATCTTTCACCTAAAAAAGTATGGGACTTTATTATAATACTTACGTTGTTATTGTCACCAATAACCCTGGCCGCCGAAATCGGCGGAGCAGAATTTAAAAATCTATTGGATGAGAAGGACCAAATATCCAACTCCGCTGGTTACAAGATCTCATTTTCGGTGATTATGCAATACCACCCTCTTCAAGACCCTAACCAGGGTGTGGTTTTCATGGATTGCGAGGTTACCTGGCCCCAAAAAGAAGCATTTGCAATGAAAATAAATTATAATTATGAACACCCACCTATTTTCGTGCCCCCTAATTCTGAGGGTTACACAACTCGAGATTATGACGAGAATGGTAACTTTATGATAGTCAGGCCATTAGAAGAACATATTCTGTCGGAGCCTAACCGAAACGATTCACTCCAAAGGGTTAAGCGTTTCGTTGTCGACCCTAACGGCCGAATCGTTAGGACATATGATCACGCAACACTCTGGCGCTGGTCTCTCGATAGACCATATAGTGTCTACCAGTTCAATCAACTTCAAATCGCTATGGGCAGGGGATTCTCAAAGCACTTAGGCACCGTTAAATCAGCAAAGTCTCTATCTTCGGGCTTGGTGAAAGTAACCTCAAAGGGCTCACAAGGTCCCGGATTTGAAGGAAGGTGGGAATTAACTATAGACCCTAATTCGGATTTTCTTGTTAGAGAAGCTGTCTTCACACCGGATGGAATGAATAAACCTATAACTACAGTTACATCCAGCGGTGTTATGGAAAAAGACGGGATAATGCTCGCCAAATACGGAACCCTGAAATATTCAAACTTCCCCCATTACTCGATTGAAGTAACTGATATATCTAAAGTGGTTGGGCCAAATAAGCTCTATGAGGAGGTTCTTTCTCGTTTGAATAGCCCTTTACCTCCAGGGGCATCAGTAATTGACCTCCGAGGGGAGAAACACACTATGACCAACGTAGAGTAGAGCAAATGAAGCGAATCAGATCCTCTACCAAAAGATGGTTTTGCGATGTTTCCTTTCGGACATATTCTGCTACTAAGGCAAAAATCAATCAGGCGTGGAAAATAGTATCATTCAAGAAATCAAAATTGTTTTCTGCACAACGGGCAAAAAGTGTAAGAACAACCACTGTCCACCAAAGTACAGCAAAACGGAGGCGGTATTTCCAAATGCAAGGGCCTTTGTCCGGCCTGGATTCGATGATAAAAAATAAGATAAGAAGGGCTTATAAATTACAAATCTGGGGTGATTATGGAGCGAGGAAATTGTCGGATTCGCTGGAGGGCAGCTCACAACCTTTAACTTCAAAACCCTGGCCCATCTGCTGCAGCGTAAAAATATCATCATCGCCTATGTAACGGCCTTTTGTGAACCTGACAGAGCCATCGCCGAACAAAACATTCTGGCCCCGGCGATTGTGGTTGCTGCTGTTTATGACAAGCAACTCATCATCCAACCGAATCCTTAATTCAGTGGAAGAATCGGCCTCACAGCCATCAAAAATAGGATTAGAATCTGCCATTATAGGTCTATTACCCAGAACGCAGGGCTCATCAGGACAGCTTATCCTGACACTATAGGTTATGTACTTTTTGTCGGGAAAGTCATTAATTTTCTGCACATCACAATCACCAAGCTGAGGTGCCCTGCCCTGGTATCTGCCGGGGCAGACAAAGTTGGCGGGATTTTTTACATAACCACCTTTTACAAGAAGCCACATACGGCGTGTATTGGAGCAGTTTTCTTTGCCCTGATTGCCCACCTTCCACCACGGTGTGCCGGCAGCAAGTGCCATAGCAGGCGGCTGACCATTATTGTCAGAAACGTAATTACTCAATCCCTGAAAGATACCGGCCAACTGTTTACTACAGCGGTACTGCTGGTACCTCTGACGGGCAAAGTCCAAAGGAGCAAACCAGGTTCCTAAAACAATGAAAATAACCGCAGCAGCAGCCGTCAATTTACCCAGGTTCCACCAGAACTGACTCCTGACAGCAATCGGCTTCGTTTGCTCTCTGGCAAGTAACTGCTCGAGCTGAATGCGGCCTGAATTTGCAGCACTATTAAGTCGCGAAACAGTCCGCTCCGCCAGAGTATCAGGACAGGATTCAGGTTCCATACTATCAAGAGGTGAAAGAGCGGCTTTGAGTTTGGAGTGAATTTCGGCCGCTTCTTCATTGGAGGATATTAAGGCCTTCACTTCGGCAGTCTCTTCGTCAGATGTCAAACCCAAACAGTAATCAAATAAGAGATGTTTCTGCTGGTCGTTTAAAGAACTCATTTATTTTCTTTGCTCCCGACTGATGCCTTCCACTCCTTTGCAAATCGGCCCACGGCTGTATGGAGTCGGCTTTTGACCGTTCCGATAGGTATACTTAAGATATCAGCCATTTGTTTGTAAGAAAATTTGTTAAAATACGCCAAAATCAGAATTTCACGGAGATTTTCCGGCATATCCGCTATAATCTGCTCCACCCGCATAGCGGTTTCGCCTTTTTCCAGCTCTTCGTAAGGCCTTGTTTTATCAGAAGTAATGGCATTGAGGACATCATTGAATGACAGCTCCTGTGAATCCGCAATAGTGCCTATGGGCACAGCGGCAGTTCGCTGCCATTTTCGCAGGGCGTCTTTTGCTTTATTGGCGGCTATAGTAAACAGCCAGGGACGTAAAGGGCGACTGACATCGAAACTGGCCCGGCTGGTAAATAGCTGTAAAAAGGTCTCCTGAAAAACATCTTCGACCAAATCATGGCGGTTTAGAAACTGTCTCAAGAACGCATAAAGACCGTTTTTATAACGATTTACGATTTCACGGAAGGCAGCTTCATCGCCTTCTGCATAACTGGCCAGAAGCTCCGCGTCGGTCGGTTTATTAGAGACTGGTTTCATTATATAGGCTCTTAGATAATTACGGACAACAATACTATTATAAGAAATCCAGAAGTAAAATAAAACCTATATTGCGATACGTTTATGTAAATCGGTGAATAAGACAGCCGAAGCTTAATTTTATTGCCGAGCCGCCTGCAAGAAGACCTTTTTAATTGATTATTGCCTCTTTACAATTTACCATTGAGACAGAAAAGAACTTTTAAAAAAACTGAAACCAGGGAACGGATTTCTATGGTTGGGATTATTGCCAGTCCTGATACGCACCAAAAGCTACGGATACTGAGCGCCGACGCCCAGTATGACTTGGCGTGTGCATGCAGCAGCAACAAAGACGAACACCGCAAGCGAAACAGCAAAGGGAACTGGGTTTATCCCATAACGCTTCCAAACGGCGGTAAAAGCATACTATTTAAGACCTTAATTTCAAATGTATGCAGTAATGACTGCAAATACTGTCCCCTTAGAGAACAAATGGATATTCGGCGCTGCAGCTTGCGGCCTGACGAGACAGCAAAAGTATTTCTGGATTACTACAATCGGCGAAAAGTTTATGGGCTGTTTTTAAGCTCAGGAGTTTTGGGGTCGGCTGATGCCACAATGGACCGGCTTAACAGCGTAGCAAGACTTCTGCGAAAAAAGCACGGCTTCAAGGGATACATTCATTTGAAGATTATTCCGGGTGCCAGCAAAGCAGCCATTGAAGAGGCGGTTTCTTTAGCCAGCGCGGTATCGCTGAACATTGAGACGCCGGGCGAAAACAATTTAGCGAAACTCTCGGAAAAGAAAATTTACATCCGTGATATCATTGAACCAATAAAGCTGATAAGCAGGTTAGTCGGACGCGGTTCAAAATACGAGAAGACAAAGCAGACAACGCAATTCATCGTAGGTGCAGCCGGTGAATCAGATGCGGAAATAGTGAAATATATGTATGGGCTGTATAAAAGATTAAGAATGAACAGAGTTTATTTCAGCGCCTACCAAAAAGGCCTTGGAGATAAATCTATAGCGGGTGAGCAGGCAGGGCTCGAAAGGCCGGGCGATATATTTATGCGGGAACACCGGCTGTATCAGGTGGATTTTCTGCTTCGCAAATACGGATTCGAGGAATCAGATATAATTCTCGACGAAAATGGTAATCTTTCATTATCAACTGACCCCAAAGAGGCGTGGGCAGCGAGGCATCCTGAGTTTTTTCCGGTGAACATTAATCGGGCATCACAATTTTCGCTTTTACGAGTGCCCGGGCTTGGGCCGGTGACGGTAAACAGGATTTTACAGCAGCGGAAGAAAAGTCACTTAAACCATATCGAAGACATCGGCAAAGTGGGAATAAGACTGCAAAAAGCGAAGAAATTCCTGACTTATTAAGCACCGGATTAGCAATAGACAATACAAAATAACGGGAGACAATATTATGGCGGACATTTTACAAAATTGGCAAAACGCCCTCTGGTCTTTAGGCGGATTGATGGCTGTGCTTGCTGTCGCGCTAATATGTCATTATTTGCTATTTATAATCCTCGTTCGTTTAACCAGACGAACAACAACCCGCCTCGATGAATCGATAGTCAAACATCTGCGTGAGCCAGCAAGATGGATAATGATATTCCTTGGCATTCGACTGGTTTTGCCGCTGTTTAATATGTCCGTAGCATTCCAGGAATTCTTAAGACATATCTTCGGCCTGGCAGTGATTGCACTGGTGTCGTGGCTGCTGATAAAAAGCACCTATATTCTGGACGACTATATCATCAGGCGATTTGACATTGACCAGAAAGACAACCTTCGAGCACGGAAAATATATACCCAGTTGAACGTCATAAAACGAATAGTGATTACAGCCGTTGTGATAATAGCCCTGGGGACGATGCTGATGACCTTTGACAAGGTTCGGCAGCTCGGGACGACGATTCTGGCATCAGCAGGTATAGTAGGCATTGTTGTCGGTCTTGCTGCTCAAAAAACGATTGGAACATTCATAGCCGGCCTTCAGATAGCTCTGACTCAGCCGATTCGCATAGACGATGTCGTCATTGTAGAAGGCGAGTGGGGACGAATTGAGGAAATCACGTTGACCTATGTTGTGGTCAAAATCTGGGATTTGAGACGTCTGGTTGTGCCGATTACTTATTTCATAGAAAAGCCGTTTCAGAACTGGACACGTGCTACAGCCGAGCTGCTGGGAAGTGTCTTTCTCTATGTCGATTATACTGTGCCTGTAGAAGCCGTCCGTAATGAGTTGGAGAGAATTCTGAAGGAATCTCAACACTGGGACGGCAAGGTATGCGTTCTGCAGGTTACAAACACAACAGACAAGACAATCGAGCTAAGGGCCCTTATGAGCGCGGTGGATGCTTCAACTGCATGGACCCTCCGTTGCGAGGTCCGCGAGAAGCTTGTATCATTTATCCGTGATAAATACCCGAATGCCCTCCCCAAGGTGCGGGCTGAATTTGAAAAATTGCCAGTGTAGAATAAGGTACTGTTCTTCAAGGAGGCCACTGAAATGTGGTTCAAAACAGAAGAAAACCTGACAGAGCAGCAGGTCCAGTCAGGCCTGAGCTACGTTATCAAGGATGGAATAGCCTCCCAGGCAATGGGGATATTAACCGGCGGAGCGTTTTTAGTGGCTTTTGCCATCAAGCTCGGAGCATCGAATCTGATTATTGGCTTGTTGGCAGCGATTGGGCCTTTAGCACAATTGCTGCAGTTGCCATCCATATTTCTTGTTGAAAAGATACGCAACAGGCGAGCCATTGTCCTTTTTGCAGCGGGCTTAAGCCGGATATGCTGGCTGTTAATCGCACTGATACCGTTTCTTTTTATCGAACAAACCGGCCTTGCTGTCCTGCTTGGGGCAATGATAGCAGCTTCTGCTTTTGGTGCCATATCGGGCTGTAGCTGGAATTCGTGGATGCGGGATTTGATACCCCAGAATATCCTGGGTTCATTTTTTTCAAAACGGATGAGGATAGCAACAGGAGTAGGTATAGGTTTAAGTATATTAGCCGCTGTTTATCTTGACCTGTGGAAAAAATTATTTGCCGACTATGAAATATACGGATATTCAATTTTATTTTTGCTGGGACTCGGAGCAGGTGCAATGGGAGTTTATTTTCTTGCACGAACACCGGAGAAACGTATGCCCGCACCTGAGCAAAGAACGGGGATATTAAAGCTGCTTGCCCAGCCATTCAGGGACGAGAACTTTCGCAAGCTGATTGCATTCATGTGCTCGTGGAATTTTGCGGTCAACCTGGCTGGGCCATTTTTTATGGTATATATGCTCAAACGGTTAGGATTGAGTATGTCATTTATCATAGCCCTATCTATAATCAGCCAGATTTTAAATTTTACTTTTCTTAAAATCTGGGGCAAATATACAGACCGGTTCAGCAATAAATCAGTGCTGGCAATTTGCGGGCCTTTGTTCATATTGTCAATTCTGGCGTGGACATTTACGACAATGCCGGAGAAATACTTCCTGACGATACCGCTTTTGGTTGTCATTCATATAGTGATGGGATTATCATCAGCCGGCGTGTCGCTTGCCTCGGGCAATATCGGCTTGAAGTTAGCACCACAGGGTCAGGCAACGGCTTATCTTGCTACCAACACGATAGTCAACTCGATAGCGGCCGGGGTAGCACCTATTTTAGGCGGTAAGTTTGCGGACTTTTTCGCCAACCGCCAGCTTGAATGGACATTGAAATATACAGGTCCGGGCCGAGAATTTACTTTACCTACGCTGAATCTTCAACAATGGGACTTTTTCTTCGCACTGGCGTTTTTGATTGGCTTGTATTCGCTTCATCGATTAGCTATGATAAAAGAAGAGGGTGAAGTTGAAGAAAAGGTGGTTATGAATGAGCTATTCGCCGAAGTCAGCGGCCAAGTACGGACGCTTTCATCTATCGAAGGATTGCGGCAAATGGTAAGCTTCCCGTTTTCAATAATAAGAGGTATAAAAACCAAAATAACAAACAGCAATTACAAGCAAGCTGAAGAAGATAATTGAAAGCCTTTTACGGCTCATGAAGTTTGCGAGAAAAATATGATAAGAACCAGGATAATAGCAACGTTGGGACCAGCCAGCAGAACCGAGGCAATTCTGCGCAAGATGTTCATCAGCGGTCTTGATATTGCCCGGCTGAACTTTTCTCATGGCAGCCATTCAGAGCTGCTCAGGCTGGCAAAAATTGTCCGGACACTTAACAAAAAGATGAGAAGGTCCATCAAAATTATGCAGGATTTAGAAGGTTACCGTATAAGAATCGGCAAATTGCATAGACCGGTCCTGCTAAAAAAAGGAACACAGCTCTATTTAACTCAGGAGGATATTGTCGGCAGCGAGAAAGAAATTTCATTCGATTACCAGGGGCCATTGGAAGTCATCGAGCCGGGCACTTTAATTTTTGTCGATGACGGAAAAATAACGTTAGAGGTTAAGGCGGTTGGAAAAAAAAGATTGAAAGCAAAAGTCCTCACCGATGGTGAGCTTAAGGAGCATAAAGGAGTCAATATACCGGATGCGCAACTGGAATTTGAATCATTTACGCAAAAAGACAAGCGAGACATTGAAGTGGGTATTAATAATCACTTTGATTATATAGCACAGTCGTTTGTAAGAAACGCAGGCGATATAAGATTTGTTAAAGACCTGGTTAAACCGAGACATCCGCGATGTCAAATCTTCGCCAAAATAGAGAGCAGAGAGGCGCTGAACAATATCGACGAGATTATTGACGAAGCTGACGGTATCATAGTCGCACGCGGTGATTTGGGGATTTGTGTTCCAATTTACGAAATTCCGGTTATACAAAAAGAGATTGTCCGCAAGTGCCGAGAGAAAAATAAGCCCGTTGTCGTGGCAACTCAAATGCTGGACAGTATGACAAAAGAGCTGATTCCGACCCGGGCAGAAGTTACCGACGTAGCCAACGCTATCCTTGATGGAGCCACTCATTTAATGCTGTCGGCAGAAACGGCTGTCGGCAAACATCCGCATAAAGTTGTCGATATGATGAATAAAATAATAAAGAGCACGGAAAACTATCAAAAAACTAAAAACTGATAAATATAAAAAACCAAAAGGTACTCAAAAATGAAAAAGATGAAAATTATTCTCATAATTATTATATCAATACTAACCCTGGTTGTCTTTCTCCAAAATACAAAGGCTGTAGAGACCAAGCTGCTATTTTTAACTATCACTATGCCAAGGGTGCTGTTATTGATTCTGACCTTCATAATGGGTTTTATCGGCGGCCTTATTACAGCCAGCTATATTTTAAGAAAACCCAGCAAACCAGACATTAATGCAGCTTCAGAAAAAAGATAAGAACGCAGGGACGAAGAAATGAAAGTAAATACAAAAAAAACCAAGCCGGTTAAAAAACATTCGAAAAAAGCAGGACTGCCGCCCGGGACGCTCGTACACATTGGGGAAAGAAAATTGGAGGCAGTGCGGATTAGCTATATCGATTATGACGAACAGAATATCGAAGAAAAACAGGTATCTAAAATTGAGCAGTGTTTCCCATTCAAATTAACCCCTACAGTTACGTGGATAAATATCGACGGCCTTCACGAAGTAGAAGTAATAGAAAAGCTCGGAACGCAGTTTGAACTGCATCCGTTGATACTCGAAGACATCCTGCATACAACGCAGAGGCCAAAATTCGAGGATTATGAAAAATACTTTTATATCGTGCTGAACATGCTCATCTACAATGATGAAAATCAAACAGTTGAAAAAGAGCAGGTAAGTCTGGTGCTGGGTGAGAATTTTGTTATATCATTTCAGGAACGTACCGGAGATGTTTTCGACACAGTAAGAGACAGAATCAGAAACTCGAAAGGCCGAATCCGAAAAATGGGGGCTGACTATCTTTGCTACTCGCTGATTGATGCTGTTGTTGACGGTTACTTTACTATACTGGAAAAAACAGGAGAGAAAATCGAGTCTATGGAAGAAAAGCTCGTTTCCAATCCGACAGAAAAGACACTTCAGCAAATTCACAAGCTCAAGAGAGAAATGATATCAATTCGCAAATCCGTCTGGCCTTTAAGAGAATTAATAAGTGGCTTGCAAAGAAGCGAGTCTTCACTTATCAGCGAAACTACCGACGTTTATTTACGGGATACATACGACCACACAATACAGGTTATCGATACGGTTGAGACCTTTCGCGATATGGTTTCCGGCATGCTCGATATATATCTTTCGAGTATCAGCAACAAGATGAACGCTATTATGAAAGTGCTGACGATTATTGCTACAATATTTATTCCATTGACGTTTGTATCGGGTATTTACGGAATGAATTTTGAATATATGCCGGAACTTAAGTGGCGTTACGGCTACGCAATGGTCTGGCTGGTTTTTGTGGTAATTGCAGCTATTATGCTTATCTATTTCAGAAGAAAGAAGTGGCTTTAAGTACCACGGCCATCCCTTCGACTGTGCTCAGTGCAGGCCTGGCCGCGGTATAAAAGAACTTAAAAGTGGTGTAGGAATGATACAACTTGTGCTGGTTAGACACGGCGAAAGCACCTGGAACAAAGAAAACCGGTTTACCGGCTGGACAGATGTTGATTTGTCCGAAAAGGGTGTCATTGAAGCTCAACAAGCCGGCTCGATTCTTAAACAAAAGGGATTCATATTTGATATTGCCTTTACCTCGGTGTTGAAAAGGGCAATCCGGACTTTGTGGATTATTCTTGATGAGATGGATTTGATGTGGATTGAAGTAATAAACTCCTGGCGTCTGAACGAGCGTCATTACGGTGCTCTCCAAGGCCTTAACAAAAGCGAAATGACTCGGAAATACGGCGAAAAGCAGGTGCATATCTGGAGAAGAAGCTATGATATAAGACCCCCGGCTTTGAGTAAAGACGACCCACGAAATCCGGCAAACGAACTAAAATACAAAGATTTAGACGAAAATGATATACCGCTGACAGAATGCCTGAAGGATACAGTGGAAAGATTCTTGCCCTTCTGGTATGATTCTATCGAGCCGGAACTAAAAAAAGCAAGAAAGGTTCTTATCTGCGCCCACGGCAACAGCTTGAGGGCTCTCGTAAAACATCTTGATGATATCAGTGACGAAGAAATCCCGAATTTGAATATACCTACGGGCATACCTCTGATTTATGAGCTTGACGAAGATTTAAAAGCGGTAGAGCATTACTATCTTGGCAACCCGAAAGAAATAGCTGAGAAGATTGAAGCAACGAAAAAACAGGCCGAACTCAAAAAATGAAAGGAAAAATAAAGGCCGTTTCAAGCTAAAGATTAAATCAACAACTAAAAATAATCTTTTGGAGAGGTTATCATGCTGATTCTGTTCATTGTAACGCTAATTGTATCATTCACTGTGGTGCGAATCGGGGCCATTGCGTTCCAGTTGACCGGACTTGAATGGTCTTTGGCGAAATTCCAGGCGTTATCCTGCTTTTCCGGAACGGGTTTTACAACAAAAGAGGCGGAGTTGATTACCGGCAATAAACAGAGGCGGAGGATTGCTTCTGCTCTTATCATTTTAGGTAATGCAGGCCTGGTCATTATGATTGCCACTTTAGCCGGCTCTTTTATACCTCAAGAGACCATACTTTCTAAGTTGTCCGAATCATTCCTGCCGTTTCATATTCCTCCTTATTTAGTGATTTGGGCAAACCTGGCCATTATTGTGGTCGTGGTCTATGTAATATACAGGGTATTCACGCACGAACGGTTCGTCAGGAGAGTCACCAACTTTCTCAGAAAAAAAATCATCAAAAAAGAAATTTTCCAAAAAGTGTCTTTTGAAGAGCTTTTATTGGCAACGGGCGGCTACGGAGTCTCAAAAATTACAGTCTCTACCGGAAGCCCTATGCTGGATAAAACACTTTTTCAGTCGGAATTGAGAAAAGATGATATTACCGTTCTGGCAATAACAAGAGATGTTGAGACAATACCAAATCCGGCAGCGGATACGAAAATTCTGCTCGGCGATGAGCTAATCTGCTTCGGCAAGCTGGAAAACATCAGAAAAAATTTGGCATAACATCGGCATAAGATACAGGTTTTTTTCACATTTCCAATACTTTGAAGAGAAAAGCATAGATGTCGGCCTGCTCTTCGATGGCCTTGGAAGTGGGTTTTCCTCCGCCGTGACCGGCTTTGGTCTCCACACGAAGCAGAATGGCATTTTTTTCTGCGGCTTTTGCCTGGAGAGTAGCAACGAATTTCTTCGCATGAGCAGGTATAACACGGTCATCAGTATCGGCTGTAGTAACAAGCACTGGAGGATACACAACACCTGCCCTTACGTTATGCAGAGGTGAGTAGGCATACAGAGACTTAAA
>Ga0315546_1001415_pt1 | contig 15162 bp, 16 predicted proteins | sample SalMarSW160170MG_FD_203833 | JGI IMG/M metagenome (GOLD analysis project Ga0315546, IMG submission 203833) | Salt marsh sediment microbial communities from the Plum Island Ecosystem LTER, Massachusetts, United States - Salt Marsh Sediment SW1601-170 ... | reverse complement strand
CACAAAGTGAGTCTGCTTTTGGTAAAGCAGCAGGTTTGCTTTTCGACTATGCTTTCTCTTTTGGCGGGGGCGCTCCCACAAGGGTGTATGATAAAGTCATTGAGTCCAGAGCTCACGGCTCTAATGCTATCTATCGAGCCAATGTGCTTCGCAGAGTGATGCCGATAGACGAAGATATGTTTGAGGGAGAAGACGTTGTGATGAACCAAAGAATCACACGTCTGGGGCACAAATTACTTTATGTCCCCGACGTAATTGTTCATCATTATCGCAGGGCCACGCCCAGAAAGTGGTGGTCTCAAATGTATAGGTATGGATTAGGAAAGATATTAATGAAGCGAAAGATATCAGGCACCATCACTCCCACACAAGTTGCACTTGGCCTCACTATTCCAATCATCATCACAATCTGCATTGCACTGGCAATTTTGAACCCCTGGTTTCCCCTGATTTTTATTCTGGGTGGAGCATCCCTGGTGGCTGTATTCTCAGCGAGCTTTGCTTTCCTTAAAACTAAGTCATGTCGAGTGGCGCTGAATATGCCCTTAGCCACATTGATATTACCCATCGCCTGGTCCTCTGGGTTTTTGCATGAATTGTTTATGCCGACAAGACAGCCCGAACGGAAAGACATAAAAAGCAAAAATGACTGAAACCAAGCCTGCAATTTCAGAGTATATCAATCTCGGTGAAGCCATTCCCTACGCTGAATACCAAGCCCATATTAGCAGCTACATCTTTGCCTCGAACTTTGTTCAAAGTAAAGCTGTGCTTGACATAGCCTGCGGTTCAGGTACTGGAACCACATATTTAGCCAATAAAGGTGCAAAGATAGCGGACACAAATTATGAAGTAATTCCTGTCAAGGACAACGTATTTAAAAGTCCTACGACTATACTTGCAGTGGCAGCAGAACGAGGTTGAGACATGTTTAGTGGCCTGCGGACTAAGCTCAGAAAATTTCAGGAACCCAGAGAGTCTGAAGTTCAAAGGATTATCCTTAGCCTTTTGGAGCAAGACAAAAATTGCCGCCTCGTAGACCTTGACTGCGGCCGTGGCAGCTTTACTCAGGAGCTTGGCAAGAGAATTGGCACAACGCAGCTTTATGGAATAGAGATCGTGGAGGAATTTATTGAGCAAGCTAAACAAAAGGGAATAAGGATTTATAAAAGTGACTTGAACGCACCTTTCCCTATCGATAGCGAGAGCATCGATGTAGTGCACGCTAAGGAAATCCTGGAGCATCTTTACCATACTGACCTTTTCCTTAGGGAGATATATAGAGTGCTAATACGGGGAGGGTACGCTCTGATTTCGGTACCAAATCTGGCAGCATGGCATAACATATTTTGCTTACTCTGGGGCTGGCAGCCCTTTGCAACAAATGTGAGTGATGAGATTCTGTTGGGTAATCCGCTACATTACCGTTACAGGGCCAAGCGTTATGGTTACAGGACGAATCGTGTAGAGGGTAAGTACCCTGGACACCTTAGAATTCCTACCTTCCGAGCCTTAAAGGAGTTATTGCAATATCATGGATTCGAGGTAGAAAAAATAGCTGGTGCGGGTTATTATCCCCTTTGGGGGATGGCGAGTCGGCCCATGTCGCACATTGACCCTAGACACTCAGCCTACCTGATAGTGAAGGCAAGGAAGATATGAGACGTGGCAGCAGCACGTGGTACTGTTGTGATTGCGCAAAAGGGCAAGAAAACTTGTGATGGCTAAGGAGAAGATACTGGCAGTTCCAGAGGATGACATGTTCCTCAAGAGAGATGTGGAGATACTCAAGAATCACTTTGATATAAGAACCGCACCCACCTTCAATCGCAAAAAGCCCATCACCAGCATCCCGAGCATCTTTAAGATTCTTAAAGGAACTTTATGGGCAGATTTGACTTTTTCTCATTTTGCTGACACGCATGCTTTTTTGGCAGTTCTATTTTCAAAGATTTTCAGGAAAAAGTCCATAGTAATCGTCGGCGGCTATGAAGTAGCCAGGGTGCCCGAAATAGGATATGGAGCCATGCTAAATCCGATATACGCTCGGGTAGTAAGATTTGTGCTGAATCACGCTGACAAGCTGTTTGCGGTCTCTGAGTTTAATAAGAAGGAAATCCTAAAATATACGAGAAACAAGAATGCCAAAGTTGTGTATGGCAGTAATATTATCGATTGCGACAAATTCAGCCCAGCCGGTGAGAAAGAGAATCTGGTGATAACCGTTGGTTTCGTAAAGCAAGGCACCATTAAGCGAAAGGGATTTGAGACCTTTATAAAGGCAGCCAGACACCTGCCGAAGGTGGAATTTGCACTGGTTGGTAATTGTTCTGACAACTCCATTGAGTCTCTTAAATCAATTGCTCCGTCGAATGTCGCTTTTAAGGATGGTAAAGCACCACTTGAGTGGTACCGGAGGGCAAAGGTATACTGCCAGCTCTCCTATTACGAATCATTCGGTGTTGCTTTGGCGGAGGCGATGGCATGTGAGTGTGTACCTGTGGTCACTGACAAAGGAGCATTACCCGAGGTTGCTGGCGATGTCGGGTTCTATGTCCCCTATGGGGATCCAGAAGCAACGGCTGAGGCAATTAGAAAAGCTCTAAACTGTGCCAAGGGAAAAGAAGCCAGAGAGAGGATTAAGAGAGTATTTCCTCAGCAGGAGGGGGAGAGCAAACTGATAATGGAGATACAGGGACTTCTAGAAGCTTAGGGAGGTAACAAACATATGAGCAAGGAAGCGGAGGCTGGACGGAGTAAAATGAGTTGCTTAAAGGTCTCGATCGTTGTCTCTGCTCGAATTTGAGTCAAGAGGATCAATAATGTTTAGGCAACAACCTAAGAAGATGGGGAAGCTTTATCCCTCTAACGAGGATAGGCGCCACCCAAAGATGTATCATAGGTCTTACCTTGTTTTAGATAGATTGCGCAAATATATTCAAGAGTGCGTGGCGTTGGAGTTAACAGGAAATTGTTTGAGAATTTTAGATGTGGGATGCGGCACAAAGCCTTACTATCCCTTTTTCAGTCAGAAGGAATGCATGTACATCGGCGTTGATGTAAGCCCTAATTCCAAGGCTGATATACTTTGCGAAGTGGGGCATCTCCCCCTTGCTGATGAATCCTTTGATGTCGTACTGTGCACTCAAGTTCTAGAGCATGTAGGCAGCCCTCAAGATGCTATTCAGGAAGTATGTCGAGTTTTAAAGGAAAATGGTCTATTAATCCTTTCTACCCACGGGATCTGGTATAAGCATGGACAACAAGATTACTGGAGATGGACCGACATGGGACTAAGGAAAATACTCACCCCTTTCTTCAGGAAAGTAGAGATCAAATGTTGCGGTGGTACCTTGTTTGCCTTATTCCAAATCTTGAATCTGTATGTATCTCGCCTTCCTTTTGGTAAAGGCCCCATATATCTTGTAAACAACACTCTCGGACAATGGTTAGACAAGATATATTGGGATGAAAAAATCGTTATTAATTATTTTGTTGTCGCAAGGAAATAACAGAATGTGATGACCTGCTGTGGCCAAGAAGAGAGAATGAGCGAATTAAAGATCTTTGTTATTATCCAAACTCCGGATCGTCATGAAATGCCACAGAGATGCTTGAATAGCATTGTCTCTTCCTATCCAATTGTACCTCCGAGGATGTTATCGTAGTTGCCAATGGAAATACAGGGACTTTTGGAAGCTTGAGACATGGAGCATACTTATAAATCGAGTAAATTTAGTTAGGGTGTTTAAAAATGTAGTACGCGGCTAAAGGGTCACACCACGAAAATTGTGGGGTAAAGATTGTCAAAAATGGATGAGGCAAATCTAGTTTTGGATCTGGGGCAGAATTAAACCGTCTCTTTAGTAGAAAGTAGGTGATAAGAAATGGATGAAAGAATTTTGAAAGCGGGGGTAGTTGGATGTGGCTTCATAGCTCAAAATGCCCACATACCTTCGCTCCTCAAATGCAGAAACGTCAGGTTAGCAGCAATTTGTGACAGGAACGAAGATCTGGCAAGGAGCGTTGCAGGAAAATTCAAGATTGGCAAATACTACAGCGATTTCAAGGAAATGCTGGATGTGGAAAAACTTGACGTGGTAAATGTCTGCACCTCAATAGATACACATGCCTCTTTAGCCATCCAGGCAATGGAAGCTGGCTGCCATGTTTTTACCGAAAAGCCATTGGCGCTCAATACCAGGGATGCTGATGAAATGATACAGGTGTCGAAGAAAAATAATGTGAAACTAGGAACCAATCATCACCTGCTGTTTATACCTCCGGTTCAGAAGATAAAACGCATCCTGGATAAAGGCACTATAGGAAATTTAGTGAGGGTGGAAATCAAGCAGAGCTGTCCACCGCAGGACTTCCCCATAATTGCAGACCCAAACCACTGGTGGCATAGATTGCCTGGAGGGGTGTTTGGCGATACCTTACCCCACCCAATATATCTTGCCAGGGAATTCCTGGGTGATATAGAGCCTGTAGCAGTGTATCCCAAGAAAATGGGCAATCTTGACCATATGCCTTTTGATGAAGTCCAGATAATTTTGGAAGGTGAGAAAGGTGTGGGAACAATCATTTCATCATGCAATTGGCCCAGTCTGTGGATGATTGACATTTTCGGGACAAAGAAGAATATACACGCAAACCTCCATAATTCGGTGGTAATCACATATGGAGGGAAAACAGACATGGGAAAGGGCATTGCCTCTCTATACGCCAGGGAGAATCTGCAGCGAAGCTTCCGAATATTAACGGATACCTTTGCTGGTGGTGTCAACTTCATTCAAGGAAAGCATCGGGGGATTCCCACCGGGATCAGGAAATTCATGGAGAGCATCCAGAACGGCACTGAGCCACCTGTTACCGCTGAAGATGGAAGAGAGGTTTTGAGAGTATGGGAAAAGATAACCAGCCAGATGGTATGATAGCTTGCAATGCCAGCGAAAAGTAAACTAATGCGAAGGCGAGACAAGCTTGTAGACGAAAAAAGGTGGGTAGAAAACCTTGGGGATGTAAAGCAGATCTTAGATGACGCGGGCGTGAAATACTGGCTTGACTACGGGACTCTGCTTGGTGCGGTCAGAGACGGAAAATTCATTCCCTGGGATAACGATATTGACCTCGGCGCAATGTCCACCGAGTCAGATAAAATTATTGCAAAGCTACCTGAATTTGAACGAGAGGGATTTACTGTAGATGTAACAGACACTGTAATTTGCTTTCATAGGAAACCAGTCCCCATAATTATGGCCCTATGTCGGTTCAAAGGAGATAGTGTATGGAGACTATGGACACTGAGAACGCCAAGATTGTATAGAGTCACACGCTATTTTACCGAGCTCGGAAGCAGAATACTATATAGAAACGTCCCGGGCAGGACCAAGATGCTGCTCCGAGAGAAAATAGCTTTCGCTTTAATACCAAGTTTTGCAGACAACATAATACGTAAGTTTTCGTTTAGAATATTTGAGTGGCTTGGAGCAAAATACTGTGCACTTGTTGTACCCAAATCTTATTTCGAAAACCTTGATTCAATATCCTTCTACGGTATGAGATTAGACACCCCTTCTCCGGTTCATGATTATCTATCGCTATACTACGGAGAGAACTGGAGAAATCCCGACCCAAACTGGGCACATTCTCAATACCCGGCTATAGACTGTAGCTTCGATATTGGTAAAAGAGAAGAACTATCCATTTCCGAGTGTTTAAGAGAAAGGGAGAAATAATTGCTGCTTCTATATTGTCTGTCTATGCTAATGCTGTGCTTCTACTCTTGACTAGATTCCTTGCTATTTCCAAATCCTCCTTGGTATCAATCTCCATGCACAGTTCACCACTAAAGTACACCGGCTGAAGTATAAGCTTGTGGGATACGTTGTTAAAAGCGTCCTCGGCATAGCTTTTTGTGTCACCTCTTTTGACAAATGTTTCTATCTCACCGAGCCAATACAAAAAATCTGCCTTGGAAAACTTATATAATGGAGCACAGAAAAAGGCATTCTTTCCGAAGAATTCTCTGCCAATCTTGACCACCCTGTTATGTTCGACCACTGCCTTAAAGTCTTTTTCAGGTAGTTTCATATCCCTATTTACCAAAACACAGTTCGATTTTTGGCTAATCACCTCCTGTAATAGCTTCCCATCGAACAATAAATCGCCGTGAAGTAAAATTATATCGTCGTCTATCAATCCTTTTGTTAGCCATAGGGAATAGATATAATTCGTAGTCTCATATCTAGGGTTATTTACAAAGGAAACATCGATGTCAGGATATTTTTTCTTTACATATCTTTTTATCTTATCCCCAAAATGACCTGTTGTTATTATCATGTCTTTAATACCACATCCAAGCAAACTATCCATCTGATAATCCAGAAGAGTTTTATCCCCTATTTTCATTAATGCCTTGGGTTTGTCATCCGTTAAAGGGCGAAGCCTTTCACCCACCCCTGAATTGAGTATTATTGCTTTCATCTATTCTCTCTCTTCCAAAACTCTCTTGTAAATGCTGACAACATCTTCAAAGGTAACTTCTCTGGGATTATTCGATAGATGCTTTTCATCCTCCATAACAATCTTCGCCATTTCTTCAATATCTCCCTTAACTTCCCTGCCAAGCTTTACACCGCCTATTATTTCTCTGACCTTTTTTATAACCGCTGCATCAAAACCGTTGAACTCAAGCGCATAAGGTAAGACCATAGCAACTGCTTCACCGTGTGGTATTCCCTCATTTGAAAGGGGATATGAAAGTGCATGTGCCAAAGTCGTTCCGGAGTTACCAAAAGCCATGCCAGCTACCAAACTTCCCCAGGCCATATTTTCCACCGCCTCTTCCTTCCCCTCCACCGCTTCTCGAAGGTTATCCCTGATCACCTGGTATGCCTCCAAGGCCAGCGCTTTAACCAGAGTATTGCTTTTCTTGGAATCGTAACACTCTGTTGCATGTGCAAGAGCATCAATTCCCGAACTCGCCTTCAGCCTCTGTGGCATCATCTTCATGAAATTGGGGTCAACAATAGCAACGTCAGGTGTCAATCTCTCATCAACGAAAGCTTTCTTTCTTCCTTCCACTTTAAACACTGCTTCATGAGTTACCTCGCTGCCAGTCCCCGCAGTTGTAGGCATCATTATTTTTGGTAAACCCAGCTCGGCGGCTGTCTTTTTGGCAACATCAATTACGCTCCCACCACCCAACCCAACGATGACATTGCAGCCTTCAGCCAATTCCATACATCTATGAACATTTTCAATCGGCGGCTCAGGGTCAACTTCGCAGAATACTTCAGTGTTAATTCTCTGGATATTCAAGGAGTCTATCACATGCTTTAAAGCATCCCTTTTAGTCATACCTCGACTGGTAACAATCAGTGCGCTTTCATTACCAAGCTTTTTTGCTTCCTCGCCAGTTCTCTCAACACTTCCCAGGCCAAAGATTATCTTCCCTGGCAACAAAAGCTCGAATTTCTGGCTGTTCTGATGCATATAGATTTAGTATTATTTTGTTTGTTCTATTACTTCTTTAAATCTACTTTTTATGTGAATAGGTTCGTAAGAAACCCTGGGAACGTCTTTCTCTCCTCTCTCTATTTTTGCCAAAATAAAAGAGGGACCCTTCGAATTTAATGCTTCCTCGATAGCCGTGTGCAGGTCTTTACTTGAACTAACCTTCTTAACCACAAGAAATCCAGCAGCACTTGCAACTCCTTCTAAGTTCACTGTATTCGAAACTGTGGGCTGTCCGCCTGTCGAAGCATGCATCTCGTTATCTAAAACAATATGAATTAAATTACTTGGGCCAAAGTGCCCTATTGTTGCCAGCGAACCCAAATTCATCAGAATATTACCATCTCCATCAATTACTATTACTCTTCGACCGGGAAGATTATACGCCAGCCCAAATCCTATCGACGAAGCTAATCCCATCGAGCCGAGCATGTAAAAATTATTCGGCGATTCTCTAATAGAAAACAACTCTCTGCTGAGCATGCCATTTGCTGATACTAGCAGTTCGTCTCCGTTCAAGGCTTTAGTAATCACCTCAATTGCTTCATATCTTTTCACCCAATCACCCCTCTCCGCACAATCACAGCAATTGGAATTTTTTTTCTTTCGAGGACACTCACTGCTTTTGATATGGTCTCTTCCACATCGCTCCCAGGAAGTATAACGGCAGGCACTCCAATATCTTCTAATAATCTAGTGGTGACTTCTCCCATTATAAGGTGTTCTGGAGCATCCTTCCCTCCATACCCTCTCCATGAAATCAAAAGAAATATTGGAATCTCATAAAGGATATCCAACGAGGTCAATGCACTAATTGAATCTCCTAACCCGGAGTTTTGCATAAGGACAACCGGTTTCCTTCCTGCAAGGTATGCGCCTGTAGCAATGCCTATTGCTTCGTCTTCTCTAGTTGCTGCAATATAAGGAACCTGCGGGTCATTAGCAAGATAATTAATGACATCCTTCAGGATGGAGCAGGGTACGCCGGTAAAGAAATCAAAGCCTTTTTCTTTAAGCACCGTGCAGAAGTATTCAGTTGTGACCATATTGCTAACTTCTTACCGAACGATTGAGCAAGCATATTTATAATTGTCAAATGTATGGACTTCCATCCAACCTGAATTTACCTGCATTGCTTCCACTTTATAACCAAGGTTAATTAAATGCTGCAGCATATCCTCTAACGAGGCTCGAGATATATCTTCTACCTCATAAAAAGGTTTATTTTTATATTCTTCTAAGGTTTTGTGATATTCCCTTTTAAGTATCTCAATCCCATTTTTAGAGAACATGGCTATGCCAACAAATTCCGCACTGGCAATGTCTTCGAGAATCGTTTCTCCTATCTTCTCAACCTGGTATAAGCGGTCGTACGTTAAAATACGGTCACCCATCGCTAAACTCTCTTTAGTGATAACTAAGTCTAATTTCTTGTTTCGCTCCAGAGATTTCTTAAATGTATTATCCACGACAACAACGAAATCAGAGTTTAATGATTTCAAACGCTCAATCAACCAACTTTCAAATAATATATCCGAATATATAATTAAAGTGTTGCAATCCATTTTATCCTCGGCACACATAATTGAACTTAAAATGTGTTCCGCTGAGTACTTTGGATTATCAAAATAAGCTACTCCGTCAATATCAAACGAGTCTTTCCTGTATCCTCGAATTACCGCAATATCATATAATTTGCTTTTATTCAGCGTTTCAACATTTCGTTGTAACAGAGATTTCCCATTTACGTCTAACATAGCGAGAGGTCTGTCTTGAAGTAAAGGCTCCAGAGACTCCTGATTATGTGGGGCACCTGCGGCAGGGATAATCACTTTTATCGGTTCTTCCTCTGACCGTAGAAAAGACTTTTCCTGCTCTTTCATTTGAATCATGCCCTGGAGTTCAAAAACCTCGCTCATTGGTACGATTCTGTCATCTATAGTATCCAATCTTCTGTCACTGTTAATTTGAGAAAGAACTTCATTTACAGCTTTAATTGCTGCTCTCAATCCATGATTGGCATAGATCACCATTTTTATACCCAATTGCTCAATTTCTTCTTCAGTAATCGTCGGATATGAAGTAGGGACAATAACTAAGGGAGCGGAAAAATCCCACGCCCTTGCAAAATTAACTATTTCATCGGGTGTATTTGACTTAGAATGAATTAGAATTGCATCTGCGCCGGCCTCAACATAGGCGTGCGCCCTCTTCAATGCTTCTTCCTGTCCCCAACCAGCTATAAGAGCTTCCACCCTTGCAATAACCATGAAATCTTCCGTCTGCCGGGCATTTTTGGCAGCCAAAATCTTGCCCACAAACTCGGCAATAGGAGCTAATTCCTGCCTTCCCGGGATGTAACTGTTAACCTTGGGGAACCTCTTATCTTCTATGGTAACAGCCGCAATCCCAGCAGCCTCATATTTTCTTACCATATGCATTACGTTATTAGAATTTCCGTAACCGGTATCACAATCAGCTACAATGGGAATTAAAACCGCATCGTTCATTACCGAAGCGGCCTCAAGATATTGGGTCATCGTCAGTATGTTAGCGTCGGGAACAGCATATGAAGTTGATATTTCGAAACCACTTGCCCAGACACCATCAAAGCCATTCAGCTCAACCAATTTGGCAGTAATTCCATCATGAGCCCCTGCTATTCTCACCAGCCCCTCTTTACTAAATAGCTCTCTCAGTTTTTGGGCTTTATTCACTTTTGCTGCACCCCTTTATCCCTCAAGCAATTCTATCTATATTATAATCTAAACTCATCACCTTTTTCATTCACAGCTTCCTACTGAGCACAATGATATTGCGAAAACCATGATGTATCGCTTTTTTCATGCTAAACATAGCGTAACCACAGAGGTTAGCTAGTCACCTGAATTAGCCAGACAACAAGGAGCCACCAAGCCAACATACTCCAATGCCGATAACTGCGATGTTCATCAAGACTCCATATTCTCTATTTCTACAGTAATAAACTTAACAATTTCCTCAGCCAGGGTCGCAGCGCTACTAGCTGCTTGGGAAGTATAAACTTTCGCTGGAATACTATCAGGCAAGCTATTGGGATACCGCGTAGGCACATAATATCCATCCAATATAGCCCATTCTTTCACCTTGTCTGTGAATACTTTGTCAAATTTCGCTGCTGAGTTGCAAAGTCTCCCTATGGAATGCCCGATAACAATCTCCTCCCCTTTAGCGTAAAGGAAAGCCTTTAACGCCTTCTCGCCAATCTGCTGAGCCAGAAAGCAGGAAATATGATAACCACCTCTACTTGCCAGGTCTTTAGCCCACTTCAGGTCTTCTGAAGCTTGCTCAAGCCACCTCTTCCCCTCGTCAATTTGACTTCTTCTCATACAACACTACCTCCTGGGACAGGACTCGTCTCAAAAACGGTTTATCTTTCAACTTGCTGAACTCATACGGTGTATAGCAAAGGATATCCACGTCCACTGGCAGAGAAAGGAGGGAACAAAGGCTGGTTGCCCTCTCTGGAAACGGCTTATCGCTATCCATTACTACAAGAATATCCAAATCGGTAAAAAGGTCGGCCTTTCCCGAGGCATATGAGCCGAAAAGGCTTAGTCTATCCACACCCAGGCGTGAAAGCTTGGCGGTAATCTCCACAATAGAATCCTGGAGCAGTTTTTTATATTCCTTTCTCCTTCGGCTTAATGTTTCGTCATCCATAGCTAACTTATTATACCATTTCACCCTCACCTTATTCCTCTCCCATCAAGGGAGAGGAGACTTTTCGGGATTGCCACGCCTTGGCCCCTTCGCTGCGCTCGGGGTTTCAGCTCACCGCAATGACAGTTAAAAAGAGAGCCTGCAACGACTCCCTCCTGTCATTGCGAGGAATCCCGAACGGAGTGAGGGATGACGAAGCAATCTCACGCCCGCCGAGATTGCCACGCCTTCGGTTAGCAATGACGGTTAAAAAGGGGCAGGCAATGACATCCTTTTCTGTCACCCTGAGCCATAGCGAAGGGTCTAAAAGGGATTGCCGACTACACAGAAAGTCTGCGGGCAAGGATGTAAACAGCCACTATGGTCTGAGCGCCAAGCCAGGCATAGCCAATGCCGATTATGCCGGTTACGGGCATAATTAGATAACTGGCCAGAAGCACCGCTAAGACGATAAATCCCCAGATTGCTACCAGTTCCTTTATCCTTCCTGTTACCCGAAGTATGCCGCTATAGATATGAGTAAGCGCCAATGGTAGACTCGATACGCTCAGAACCCACAGCAAGTGCAAGGCGCTAGCGGAATAGCTCTGCCCGAAGGCAAGCAGCACCCACTTTCCCACCAGGATAAGCACGATGACCGCGGGAACCAACAACAGATAGGTGAATTTCAGAGACTTGGTGACATTTTCCTTTAACTTATCCTCAAAGTGGGAGCCCTCGGCGAACAATGACTGGGAAACTGCAAAAGGAATGGCAAAAAGCAGGCTGCTTATCATCCAAGCGATGTAGAAATAAGCATTCTGCTGCGCGCCGAGAACATTGACCACCATCAGTGGCAAAATGAATGGGAGACAAGTCGAAAATAGATTGGCTAAGTAGTTGCCACCGGAATAGCGCCACATATCCTTGAGCAAATTTAGCTTTAGGGTCGGCACCGGCTTGTAGGAATGCTGTACTCGGGGCAAAAACATGAAAATGGAAACACCGAGAGCCACCGCCATAGCAACACCCCAGGAGGCAACTATGCCAAAGGTGTGGAAAAACAGAACAAAAAGAACGGGCAAGGCAAGCTTCAACACTGAAAAGATAATCCCTTTATATAACGCAAGGGCAGCTCTTCGCCGGGCAACAAAGGTGTAATTCACCAGGCCTGACAGCGTCCACAATATGGTAAAAACAATGAATGCTGAGGCGAAGATGGCATTTTGGTTAACAAAGGCTAGAGCGGGAGACCAAAAGCCCAGGCCGGCAAGAAAAATGCCCGCTACCACCAGGCTGATGAGACCACCCAGGGTATAGCAGGAGTTTATCAATTCCCGCGGTTTATCAGCGTGGGGCAGGAAGCGAACAAGAGAAATATTCAAGCCAACCAGGCTTATGATGCTAAGGAGACTCATTGCTGAGATTACGGCCGAACCAAGTCCCACCTCAGCTTCGGTGTAGAATCGGGCTACTACGATCCAGAAGAAGAAGCCGAAAAGAGCCATAACCCCGGTATTGAGCATCAGGTAAAAGGCATTGCTATAGAGCGGAGTGGTGGTAACCCGCTCCAGCTTTTCCCTGGAGGTGATTACATCTAAGGCTTCGGCGATTACCTTAAAGGGGGGGAAATCGGACAACCTCATTCAGTGTACTCAAATATCTTCACGGGATATGGTGATGATGACGCATAAACCAGCTGGTAATGCTCCAGCTTCTCCAGCGGCACAGGGCTTTTGAACGCGTCCACACCTACTATTCTGTAATTCTCAGAAGTATGGCCTGCTACAAAATCTCTGGCCTCTTCATAGGTGGAAAAAGATCCTGAGCTGGTGATTTCTTTATACCTCATGCCCTGTAGATCGACCTGTTCCCTGTACGAAATGACTACGGTGGCATTTTCAGAGGGAATTGCAGTTTCACCATTGAAGTTATACAGCCTGACAACGGTGGAATTATAGTAAGAGGGATAAAACAGCCTGAACGGCTGCAATATCCCACCTTCCGCAGGCGCATAGTAGATGTCATAAAAATCACTTTCACTTTTACCGGCCCAGGTCAACATGGCATAGAATTTGTAGACGGGCATAGCATAGTCACTCATTACGTATTTTACCCCTAATTCATCCATTATCTGGTTAGCCTCGGTTTCGTTCTGGGAGGTGAGGAACTTGCCTGCAATCGGGGCAGCAAGCCCCTGAAACGGACTGGCAATCGGTATGCGACGCCCAATACGAGTTATCCAGTGACCATAATCCCACCACGACATTATGCCATAGGACGTCTCAGGATAATCGTAATCCTCAAAGCCACTATCCTCTTTAGGAGGAAAATCATATAGCTGATAATAGTAATCAGGGTTACCAAAAGGCTCAGGGGTATTCTCCCTTAACCATACCAGCGCACTACCCCAGTCATCGCCAACCCCAACCGTTCCCCTGATGGCAGATGCCTCCAGTTTTCCAAAGGAGAAGCCCTGCTCAGGGCATATATTGGGGAAGAAGACCAGGAAAAAGATAGCTATTCCAGCCCCAATCACCCTTATCCAGGTAGCCCTGGGCTGTAAGAACCTTTTTTCGCTTACTTTTTCCTTCGCCTTTTTCTTTTTCTTCTTGGTAGTATATGCACTCACTATTTCCCTGGGCCTGGTCAGTAATTTCCCCAACCCAGCGAAGTCCAAGACCCTCCAGGAGAAATAACCGGTGAGCAAAGCCGCATTCACGGCAAAGTAGTAGCAGTAGCGGCGCTGAGCGAACGTTGCCACTAATATTACCACGCACCATACCAGGAACAGCGTCTTATCGGCACTCCTTTCCTTAACAGCACGATAAATAAGCAATCCCAACGCAATAAAGGCGATGAACAACGAAGTGGTGAAGTTAGACCATGCCATGGCAAAGTCGAGAGGTCGCGCCTCCTGGATAGTCAGGCCTCCAGCTACTCGTGGAGCAAAGATACGCAAGTTGTTAAGCATAGAATGAAGCAGCGAAGGGTCAATGGCCCAGAAAATGAGAAGCCCAATGCCGGCAATTCCGAGCAATGCCAGGGGATAGTAAGCAGGTTTCAACGCCTTGCCCACCATGAATCGGGAAACACCGCTTAATACCAGCGGGGCAACTATGGCGATTATCAGAGAGGGCTGTGTCACAGCCGTTATACCTGTTTTAGGCAGAAAGGGCATGGACATTATGGCGGCGATGGTAAAGGTGAACAGGCCGATGATGCAGAGATAGTCAGTCGATTTGCCCCTCAGGTGGTCCACGATGAACTGAATTCCGAGATAGGCAAAGATAATCAACAGCAGCATCAGCGCACCTGACCAGGTAAGAAAGAGAATACCAAGGAAAATACCGGCTAATAAAGTATAGATGAGCGGCCTCTTCAGAACTGCCCAATCTTTGTTTATCAAGTGGCTGAAAGATATCCCCCTCTCCCTGGCTCTTTTAACCGCCATAATCAAAAATAGAATGGTTGTTGTGCTAAATAGAACCTCAGCGACATGGTGGTCGGTGAAGCCAAGAAGGGAACGGCTTAAGAATTCACTGGGCAATACAACCAGTATGGCAGCCGATATTACGCCCACCCAGCGATTGAATAGCTCCTTGCCAATGAAGTACACCGGGATAACCGTCAACGCGCCGAGAACAGCAGGGGCAAAGGCACCGACTGTCTCCACAGTATGCACGCTGGGATGCCCCAGGCCAATTATCCAGGCAGCGCCGCCGATGAGCCAGTCATAGAAAGGTGGCCATGATACTATAAGGCCGTGCGGATAATTGGAATAGGCATCAAAGTAAATACGCTGGGGAAAATGGTGAACCAGGTTATTCACCAGCCTCATGTGATATCAAGGGTCAGCTCCCTTGAACCACACTGAGCCATCGACAAAAACCGAGTCGTAGGGAAAATACACCCGGATGTATAATGCTATGCCGCAGAGGGCAAATACGATTATGCCGG
>Ga0315546_1001414_pt1 | contig 15163 bp, 17 predicted proteins | sample SalMarSW160170MG_FD_203833 | JGI IMG/M metagenome (GOLD analysis project Ga0315546, IMG submission 203833) | Salt marsh sediment microbial communities from the Plum Island Ecosystem LTER, Massachusetts, United States - Salt Marsh Sediment SW1601-170 ... | reverse complement strand
CTTATTTCTTCATAACACTCTCTATATGTATATTTACAAACAGCACTTGTTTTTACTATGTTTGTTATATTATAAAGATCTTCTGTGCAACTTATATTTGCCTTTGTAAAATCAGCAATAATTTTTTCTGCACCATGAGGACTTAAATATTTAACGTGTTGTTCATAAAGATTATCTAATATTAAATTCATATCTTATTCCTCTTCATCATCCTTTTTTAATGCGTATTCAATAATATCATTACTAATTATCAATGACCAAGAAAGATCCCCTTTATCCAAATTATCAATAATTTCTTTTTTGTTTTCCTCCGAACCATATTGTGTTAAAACTACTCTTTTAACTTCTAAACAAATAGGACATCTTACATCAACTACAATAGCAGCATCATTATCCAAAGGTTTTATCATACATTTTCCTTTTACACCACAATCACATTCATAAATAATGTTATTATTTTCATTTCGCAATATAGTTATCATTTGTTTTCACTTTCAAAGCGTCGTATTCTATTAAATCTATAACAAAACTATCATCTAAAACCCGATCACCGTATCTTTTTAGTATCTCTTCTTTGAAGCTAGCAAGGCTTTCTTTCTCTGGATTTGTAAACGTAATATAAAATTCCGGATTTGCCATGACCAAAGTATCAAAATTGCGCCAGAAAGTTCGCCAATTAATTTTAGTTTTTGTGTTTTTGTAATAGTCTTCATCTGTAACTCCTTTAATATTAACTGCATAAACAGCATTTGGTTTTTTTAACCCACTTAAATCTGGATATAATCTCTCCGTCAATAATAAATCACTATGAAATATAAATTGTGTAGGTAAAATATCTAAAATTTCGTTCCAATGGTTAATATATAATGCCGGACTTCCGCCCATCAAATGGAATACACCACATCTATATTTACCATACGCTCTTAAGAATTCATTGAAAACTAATTGCCTGGACGTATATTTTTTATACCTACCCCATATCCCATCATTTGTTACATAACAATAAGGGCAATTTAAATGACATCCATACAACTGGACAACGAACTGTTTTGCAATATTACCATGCATCCTATTTAGTAAATAAGGATTAAGTCTTTTGGCAGCTATTTTAGGGAACTGATCATACCCACCACCACCACGATACGTATCGCATATACGGAAATCTCCAAACAAGTCTTCTTTTCTAACGTCTTTTAATTGTCTACCCTGTATGGGACATACTTTCCATTTATACATTTCTATTTCCTCACAAATAAACTATACAACATAAAATTATATCAAATTCATAATCCATGTTTTCGTATTCTAAAAAATTTTCTAAACTTACCTTTCCAAGTTAATTTATAGTATACTCTAAAAACAGTAGAGATCCCTTTATTAGACACACACCACTCTGTGAAATTAAAATTATCTATATCCTCTTGCCATTCAAAATTTTTAATTATTAATGCCATTTTTCAATACACACTTGTCCTTTGATTTTCTGACCTTACTCCAATTATATATTTTATTCATCTTCTTTAAACTCTACCCCATATTCTTCAGCGCTTTCCATGAGTTTCTTAACAAAATGTTGCTGTTGTTCTGGGTCAAGACCTAATTCTTCAGCGACATTCATTAAGCTTTTTATAAGCCTTTCTTTTTCTTTATTCATTTGTTTTTTCCAATATACATCTATCTTTGGATTTTCTTATTTTGATCCAACCTTTATTTAAAAAATAATCTACCATATTATTAAAATTATATTCATACGCATCTTTGGCAGGATACATTTCCATCATCAGAATAGAATTTTTCTTTGCGCGGGAATGCATCTCCCCCATCACTTTAAATCTTACATCCCCATCTAAAAACATAAGAATATAATTAGCCAATAATATATCATATTTCTTATTAGGTAATGGGTCTTTACCCAAAACACATTTAACTCCAAAGTCGTTAGCCATATCGATCGGATCAACTTTGTAACCCAAGCCCATCATATATCTTGAGTTCCGACCGTTGCCACAACCGATGTCCAATACCTTTCCTTTTTCTGGAAATAACTTGGTGTTCTTTTTAAGATAAGGTGTGGGTACATCCTTACCACATCTAACACACCATTTTCCATTCATATATTTTCTACTCATTTAGAAATGCCCCATATAAATAAACCTTAATGCTATAAATAATACACTTACAATTACCCAAAATATAAAAAGCCAACCTAAACCTATAAACAAACTGTGGTAATGTGGATTTAATTTCCATAATCGTTTAAAGAATTTAATCATTACCATATTCCTTTTCTGCCCATAAATGAGCAATACAACATAAAATTATAGCAACATTTATGAGTATTACCATCATGAACCAAAAATTAGTATCAATTAATAAATCCATTTTCTTTCCTCTATTATCCCTATTGTACAATGTTGTGCTCCGCCATGAGCAAAAATACACAATTCTTTTAATTTAAAATTTCTTACATTAATGTATCCATAATATAAATAAAATCAACAAAGTTATTGGAGCAAACACAATAAATTCCCAAATATAAATAGCATTTAAAGTTAATACTACATCAATTGTTTTATATATTTTCTTTTTTATTTTATATTTATTATGTTTCATGGTTTTTTATATGTAGCCCGAAAATATATTATTAAAAATGTTATCCATATTATTACTGCTATTTCTGTACCTATAATCATATTAATTTCCTTTATCTATAATAAATATAATCATTAATTTCAATTTGTCAAGACCTTTGTAAAATTTACTGGTCTTTTTAAAATAATCTTTCATAATTTATTTTCCAACTCTTTTAAATGATAATCTATGATATTCAGTTATACCATATTTCTTTATCGCAACAATATGCTTTGCAGTCAAATAGCCTTTGTTTGTGTTCCAATGATAAATAGGGAATTTCTCATGTAAATTGTACATTATTCTATCTCTTGTAACTTTAGCTAGTATACTAGCAGCTGCTATAGATATAGATTTAGAATCTCCTTTTATAATCTGTTTCTGTTCGATAGGAATTTTTAATACCACAGTACCATCTATCAATGCAAAATCACACAACATCAAATCGTTTATAGCTTTAACCATGGCTAATTTGGTCGCTTCTAATACGTTTATTTCATCTATAATGTCGTTATTTATAATTCCTATACCGTAATCACATGTTGTTATTATCTCTTCATATAAAGCTTCTCTGCGCTTCTCAGATAGCTTTTTGGAGTCATTTACCCCCAACTCAATTAATTCTTCTACACGGGCGGATGGAATTCTGACAGCAGAAGCCACTACTGGCCCGGCACCCGGACCCCTCCCTGCTTCATCTACTCCAGCTACAAAATTATATCCTCTACTAATAACTTCTTTTTCTAAAAAATAACCAGGCTTATTCTTCTTCATTATTTTTATACTTTTTTTCTTTGTCTATCTTTTTCTTCTTTATCTCCACTACCAGTTGTAGTAAATCTACTTAAATCACCAGTTAATGGATATTTGTCATTACCATACGGTTTATAAATCCTAGATTCTTTGGTTGGTTTAGTATCTGTACTTTGTTCTTTTAATTTAGCTTTAAGTTCTTTAAGTTGTTCCTTTCGTTCCTTTCTAATAATTTCTTTTTCTTTGAAAGTGATTCTTTTAGTAGGAATAGGAATACCTTCTTTAACTTTACCTTTATCAAAAACATATTTATCACAATGTCTTTTTTTATTTAAAGACACAGTAACTTTTTTAACAGTACAAAAACTATTATATTGCGCTCTACATAATGCACAACTCACCTTTTTACCAACTTTCTTTTTTTTAGCCATTTTGAACCTCCTTATTTCGTCCTTCAAACAAATGGAATTCGTTATCTCTTATGAATTCCTAAATGTCTATTCAACTCAACCCAATTATTAATCCTAACAAATTTACTTGCATCATAAGAATCAACATTCCATGGTCTAGTCATTAAAGCCAAACCTTTTTTCCATCGTTTTTTATATTTATACATAGATTTAAGATGTTCTTCATGATCGTCTATATAGAAATCAAGATTTAATATTCTACCAAGTTGACCTTTTTCTTCACCATAACCAACATGATTTATACTATCAAATGGTATTTTATATTTTCTTAACCAAGTAGCAGTTTTATTTTCTTCACCACACTTTCTTGCTGTTATAAAATGAATTGAATGACCTTCCTTTTTTAACTTTCTAATAAATGGTGGGGCTTCTCTATAAGGTTTAGCTGTGATTTGAACGTCTATATCAGTAACTACTTTAATCGCGCGCCTGGCCATTTTGTTATTACTTTCATCATCTTCATGAAATTTATTTTCTAATAAATTATAGTTAACAAAATCATCAATCGTCCAGTTCAAATCAAATTCTTTATTAAGATGCTCTAATAAAACATCACATAAAGCTACCACAACTTCATCCAGATCAAATCCTAACTTCATATTTTCCCCTCCCTATATGTCACAATAACCAGAAGCACAGTCTATTGGAGCCATGTCCTTACTGATTTCTTTCTTGTCTTTTAAATGTTGCTTAACTTCTTCTTCAGTCACCTTATTTAGTATCTGATTATCCCTACTACCATCAACATACACTGTCACGCCTTTTAAATCATTTATATATTCTAAAGTTAGAGCACTTAGTTCATCTGTAGTAGTACCCACAGGTAAGTTAATAGTCTTAGATAAAGCACCGTCAACATATTTCTGAATCATTGCCTGCGTTTCAAAATGATCTGCTGGCTTTAAATCATCTGTGTCTACAAACCATTCTTTAATTTCATTTTCTTTATTATCTTTCAAAGCTTCTTCATATACAGGATGCACATACATTCTATCACTAACTCTATCAGATCGTAAATATGCTTTTCTAAATAAAGGTTCTATTCCCGAAGTCGCTTCTGGTAATAAACTGATGGTACCTGTTGGTGCTACTGCCATCAAACTCACATTCCTAATACCATGTTTCTTTATAGACATTCTGGTTGCTGCTGGTAGAGTTCTAACGAAATGAGCTTTACCATAATTAACAGGATCGAATTTAGGAAAAGCGCCTTTTTCTACCGCGAGCTCAATCGATGCCTCATATACAACATCTCTTATAAATCGCATTAATCTTTCTATTTCAAATATAGCTTCCTTCGATCCATATCTGAGTTTCTTAGCGAAAAGATATTCCGCTAATCCCATAACACCGACACCAACACGTCTTCCATTATGAGCATTTATATCTATTTCTTTTAAAACATATTTATTTATGTCAATAACATTATCAAGAAAACGAACTGCCAGTTTAATAATGTGTTCCATTTTCTTCCAGTTAGTTGTAGTTCTTCCTTTAACAAAATTTGGTAGCACAATAGATCCTAAATTACAAACTCCGTAAGAACCTAATGGGACTTCACCGCACGGATTAGTGGAGTTATGTACTACTATTCCATTAGCTATTAGTGAGTGCGTAACCGACGATTCCACATCATATACTTCTTGCTCACCTAAAGATTTTATAGATTTTACCTTAAACATACCATAATACTTTTCGTTCCAAGTGCTTCCGAACTTATAATTATTTAATTCTTTATCCTTTTTGGAATGTCTACATCCTATTAACTTTTTAAATGCCATACAAGACAACACTCTGGATATATTAATTGTGTATGCTTTATATTTTTTATTATTTAAAGTAGAAATTCTAGAGCCTAAAGTAGAAGGTATACCAAATTCATTTAACATTATTTGAAGACGTTCAGCTACATGTTTTTTAGAAGTAACAAGAGTGATTTTTTTATTTTTACCAGTATTACCTTTTCCTACTCTTTGAATATGACCATCTGCTGCATATAAGCCTGATATGAATCCTTTCTTAAAACTTGGCGACTCTCTCAACACTTCATCAGATATAAATTTACTACTTTTTTTATCTCCACTTAAATAACCATATTCATTTTTTTCACAACAATATCCCCACTTATTAAAATAATCAACAACTCCTTGAGAAGACGATGTTATTTCAGAAGAAGCGCAACCATTAGAACTTTTGCGCCAATTGACCTTTCTTTTCGACAACTCATTTAGTTTGTTGCTAACAAAATTCATCATATCTGTTTCTTCACTATTGAAACAAAAACCATATTGAGTTGATTTACCATTTTTACATAACCAACCATCTCCAACTAAAAGTCCAACAAAATACCCGTTGTCAAATTCAGATTCATTGTTTAAATCATTAACAAAATGTTGAGAAATTGAATTCTGAACGTACATAAAATCCCCATTAATCTTTAAATCCTTAACCATAACCCAACCATTATTTGTCCACACCTTATGTTCTGCTGTTAATTTGACAGATTGATTATTTTTTAATCTAACTTCAAAAACTTCTTTAATCCCTGACTTAAATCCTAAACCTTTCTCTATAAAAGTACCTTGTGAATTCATTGTCCGTAAATCAGAAATTATATCAATCTTTTTATCAACTAGTTCCTTTATTGGGATTAACCCCTCAACAGTAGATATCAAAGTATCGCCAGTAAAACAAAGTATTGGATCAAAATAATATGAATTATTACTCTGAAGATTCTTCCAGTTCAGTAATCCAGGCTCAGCACAATTAACCATGTTCTGTATGATCTTATCCCATATATCACGGGCTGGAACTGTACCATAGTTTTGCTGTGCGAATTTAAACTGCCAGTCTTTATTAGCTTCCACTGCTCCTAAAAAAGCGTCGTCTACTGCTACTGAAATGTTATAATGAGATAGTTTTCCATGAGTTAATTTAGCATCTATGAACTCTAAAATATCAGGATGTGATACATGCATACACGCTAAGGCAGCGGCTCTTCTACTTCCGCCAGATTCTATTGTGTTAGCAACAGCATCAGACGATTCTAAAAAACTGACAGGCCCTGATGACGTCCCACCTTTTCCCTTGATAGCTGTACCTCTAGGTCTAAGATAAGAAAAATTACATCCTACTCCTCCGCCCTCACTCCATAATATAAGAGCATCTTTCATAAATTGACCAATTTCTTCTATCGAATCACCTATTGGTAATACATAACAATTAAACAAAGATCCTCTCGCTCTCCTTGTATTTCTTAAAATTCTACCGCCGGGTAAAAAATCCATTTCATATATCATTTCAGAAAATTTTTCACTGTAGCTTTTAGAATCACCATTTTCCGCTCGGCCGGCTTCAGTACCTACTCTAACAGCACAATCTTGCCAAGTCTCTCCTTCCATAAAATATCTATTTTCTGCAACAATTCTTGCATTTTCACTTAGTTTAATATTTCCACCCATATTTTTCTCCTTATATTGTTAAAATCCAGTAGATCCAAAACCATAACTACCTCTTTCTGTATCCTCCAAATCATTATCTCCAATGTCTAAAAAATAACCAGTAAAAACAACAGAAAACTTCATTTGTGCAACCCTGTCTCCTGATTTAAATGTAATATTTTCTTTCCCTAAATTTGTAAATATTATTTTTACTTCTCCTCTATAAGAACTATCTATAGTACCAGGAGAATTCACTACTGTTAATCCTTTAAGAGCCAAACCACTCCTTGGCCTTATCTGTGCTTCAAAACCTTCAGGCAATGCCATAGCAAACCCTGTTCTTGCTAAAATTATATCACCAGGTTTAATTAAATAATCTTCAATAACTGTTAGATCACAACAAGCATCGCCTTTTTTACTGTACTCTGGTATAACTGCTTTTTTACTTAATTTTTTAAAATAAATTCTAAGGTCGTTCATTAAATTTTTCCTCCACATTTAATACATCTTAATTCTTGGTTTGAATCAAATCGCATTTCAGTACCACCACACTTATGTTTATCATCAGGCTTATTTTCACAAGCATCTTTCAGCCAACAATCTCCGATCAAGCCTTCTGTCTCCATAGGAATGACACTAAAATATCTACCAAAACCATCTATTAATGATTGTTCTACGATTGATTTGACTTCTTGTGCTTGTTCCGTTTTAACTTCAACAACAACCTCATCATGAACCGTCAAAATGAGACGAGCATCATAATCACTTTCTTCTAATCTATCGGTTAGATAAATCATTGCTTGTTTAATAGTATCGGCATTTGAATTGTGCACAATAACACCATTTGCTACGAAATAATTAGGCGAGTTAACACAACTCAAATCATAAGTTTTTTCGGTGCCAATTTTTTCTAATGATATAGCTTTACAAAAATCATAATTTAAAAAATTACTTATATATTCCTTTTCTTTACACTTTGGCATATACTCATAAAATTTTCTCCAACTATAAAAAGAACAACTACCAACTTTGAACCGTCTTAAATGCGCTTTCTCATTAATAGATAAACTGTTATAAATTCCTTTTGTTTTTAACACTTTATAAATAACTTTAGGAATAAACTCAGGCACTAAGCTGCTTTTATCGCCTTTATAATTAAAATCTAATAGATCTGTTTTTCTATTTACAGAAAACCCAATAAGAGCATTAAATTTTTTATTAAATCTTTTACCTATTTGTAATCTATATACATAAGAACCTAATTCTATATATGTTTTTAAATTAGAGTTTATACCTAAAGAAAATAATAATTGTTGTATATTATTAGCTAATTGTTTAGAAGTTGTAGTATAATTTGGACCGCTTTGATCAGTTATTCCACCATCAGTAGAAAATAGCCCATTTAATAATGCTCCTTTGTTCTTTAAAGTTTCAGTGAAAAAATACTTGGGCACAGATTTATTTCTATTAGCAACATAATCTAAACCAATATGTTTTAAAAAACCACGCAAAACAACAGAACTCACTTGAGAAGTTAATAATATATTTTTTTTCTTTTTAACCCTGTCTATAACTGGTTTATATTTAAATAACTTTTCAACACATTTATTGTATTTATCAAATAACTCACTGTCATTCTCGATACAAAAAAACCTAAAATGATTATGCCTATTATAATTACCATCTCCAATCAAACAACCAATAATAAATGCTAATTTTTCCTCCATTTCATTAGGGTGTGGATAATCCACATAAGTTTCTCTCCAATGCTTTTTTTCATATTTATATCCAAATAAATCTGTTACATCCCCATCTTCTACATTTAAAGGAATCATCAACAAATCTTTGTTTAATTCTATATTACTAACATGTTTATCAAAAACACCTTCAGAAGTACATATTGGTATTTTATGTTCTAAAGTTATTCCTAACTCAGAACCATTACTTAACTTTAATTTATAAATCTCCTTCTCACCAGAATAAACACCGACAGCCCTGTTTCTTCCAAACCCTGTTTCCAACTCTATTTCTTTATTTACATAATTATTTATACAACCCAACCCCTTTATATTAGTATCAGAAACCAAACACCCCTGAATTGGCTGGTTCATACCTCTCCTCTGTACCGAGGCTGCTATTCTTTTATAGTCCGGATGGTTATAATCAGGTAATGTATAAAATCTTTTTCTACCGCTGATTGACATGCTATATTTATTTCTAACAGCATCTCTTGCAGACTGGTTCAAATATTTTTTAACTCCTTGGTACCTTTCAAAGTATTTATTTATCATTTCTTCAGCGGCTTTTTCTGTTATCTTTAATCTGCGCGCGAGACCAAATTTTGAAAGCCCATAACAATTATGAACCACAAAACCATTAGCCAAAAAGTATTGGTGGTTTTCTACAGAAATATCATAAACTTTTTTTATTCCCCGCGAAATAATAGATTTAATCGGTAAAGGCACAATTTTATTATCATAAATAAATTTCAAAAAAGAATTATAATCTTTTATCCTTTCTAATTGAGCATCACCAATTCCTTTTGTATAATTACGAATATTATAAATAATATCACCAAACCTTCTTCCCTTTTCCTTTAGCTTTCCATTTTTCAAAACATCGTTGATGGTTTCCTTACTTTGGTTTGGTATAAAATAAACCGATCGTTCTATCTTTCCATCATTTATACATTTACTATTTTTATAAGCAGTTAGAAATCCTATATGGTTATGAAATAATTCCCTTGATTTATTTGATATCAAAGACAATTCATAATATTTTTCCTTACCATATTTTTTCCTGTGTTCAAATCTAACTGATGAAAGCATTCCAAAGTTTAATAACATTACTTGAAGATCCTTTATGAGATTATATGATTTACTACTATAAGAAATCTTATATCCACTACCGTTTTGTTTTACAGAGCCGTCCCCTTCGAATAACCACTTTAAAAACTCAACCTGTATTTCCTTTGTAGATTGTTTAATACAATCAGGAACATAAATTGCGCCAGTTTTATTTACATTTTTAATATTACATATCGACGCTAACCACTCACAAAACAATACTGAATTAAATGAATACTTAACTTTACCATTCTTATGTTGTCTATACAACCTGTTTCCAAATAATGAATAAAAAAGTTTATCTATTTTATTAATAAACTCCAAATTTTCATCAGAAAAACCAAACTGTAGAAGGCTATATCTCTTTCTATTTTTAATTTTACTAATCGACCCCTCGGACACGAACAACCCCAAAAAAGCTGACCACTCTTTGGTAATTCTTTTTGGTAAATCAAAATGTTTGTAATTAGTTCTTTTATTAACACTAAATTCATCAAACACAAAATCATTTTTAGAAAAAACATTAGACCCCATTTTTAAACAAACATAATCGTTTTCTAAATCAAGATTTTTTAATTCCTTATCAATATAATTACCATCCGAATCTATAACTTTAATTAAATGATCTTCAGTGGCTTCCAGTGTATAACCATACTGTGTTTCAATCTCAAAAACCTCTTTTTCTCCCATATAAGCTTTGTCTATTACGATATCTTTTCCCATATCATGTGCAATAGTTTCAGATATTTCTACATGTTTTATTTTCTTTATACCATTATTTGTAATTACATTGGCATCTTCAATCACACAAAGCCCAAAATTAATCGCCTTGGCAGCATTTCTCATTTCAGCGACTACTTCTGACATTGGAATGCCTTTAATTTCTGCGATAGTTCTTGTGTGTAAATCAATTCCATCTCTAAAACACTCAATAAAGATTGGGTCTTGCGACATATTACCAAGAATTCTTAGTTCCGCGCCTGACATATCTGCTGTTATTAATGAATAGCCATCTCTGGCTATAAAAGCGCTTCTGTATTTTTGTTTCTTTGGTATGTTTTGTAGATTAGGATCTGAACTACTCATCCGTCCTGTTGATACCATTTGTGTAAAATCTGTATGAAGCCGGCCAGTTATTTTACTTATCTGTGCTATAAGAGTTTCACCATAAGTAGATATAAACTTTTGTGCTTTTCTATAAGCAAGAAGAGCATCTATAACTGGAAGTCCTTTATGTTTTTCTAGTACACCAACAGATGTACTTTCTAAATTTAAACCATATTTATTCAATGCCTTTTTCAATTGTAAATTACTATCAAGATTTATCAAAGAGACACCAAATAATGTCGTCTGATCTTCGTTCATTGATAATATTTCTGTAACTTGTTTACTAAATTTTTGTCTTTCTATTTCAGTCTCTCTTATTAACTTTCTTTGTTTATTAGCATCAAATTCAATCCCATTTAATTCCATTTCACACATTGGTTTTGTAAATTCAAATTCTAACCTGCAAACATCTTCGAAATTATGTTCTCTAATTTTTGGTAATTGTAAATCTCTTATCAGACGTAAAACAGATACATCATTAGCAGCATATTCTAACTGAAATGGTTGAAATTTTTGATAATAATCCATAAAAGTATTTGCTGGTTCTTTATCCATTGTTATACCAAGATATTTAAAAACCAATGCCGGTAAATTAGCTTTGACATTCTTACCTAAATGAAACAATTGTTCTGTAAGCATTGTGTCATATATATTTTCAATGTAAAAACCATAATGGTGTTTTATCATTTTCATATCAAACACCGCATGTTGTAAAATTCTTATTTGATTATTACCAATTAAAATTGGTTTTAATGTTTTAGGATCAACGCTGCTGTGTTCTGTGTCATTTCTAACATCAAAAACATATGATTTATTGGGGATACCCACTTGAATTAAAGATATCCTACCCTCATAAGGATTAAAAGCTGTTGTTTCACTATCTATTTCTATGATTGGTTGTCTATGTATAATAGCAACAGCTTCTCTTGCTTGCTCATCAGTTGTTATGTATTCATAAACCGGCTTTGGTAATCCAATAACATCAGTACTAAAAACACCCATTAAGGTCTCCTATTTTTTTTCATTAAATAAATAATTTTAAACATATTATGATACATCTTATGATCAGCTAACTTTCCTGGATCATAAATTGGAGTTGTAAGAAATTCCAATACATCTGAAAACATTTTAGCTTTACCAAGAGTTGTTGCTCTTTTCATTTGCCACACAAACCATCCAGCTACAGCCATTCTTATATTTTCTGCTGGCATATTTATTTTATCATATACATCTTTAACTATATTCCAATCACCGGCAAGTAAGGCTTTAGATAGATTTATAACTTGTGGGTTTTCTTCATCTAATAAAACACCCGTTATTTCTTTAGCAGCCCCAATGGTCCAACTTCCTTCATCATTTACTTGTTTCAACCAAGGCAAACAATCTCTTGGAACACCTTTGGCTTCATCAGCAAGATACATAAGTATCTCTTTTTTATATTCCATCCCTTCAAATTGAGAAACATTTTCCAACAACTGATAGATTAATTCTGTAGAAATTCTATCGAAATGAAGTTTACTAACCCTTCCGCCAGAAAATGCTTTTTTTAATTTATGGGGTTCGTTTGTACAAAAAACAAATATAACATGAGCATAACCATCTTCTATTACTTTCAATAATAAATCCTGGCTTGCATCAGTTAGTTTATGAGCTTCGTCAAAAATTACTAGTTTATATTTTGTGCTGAATGGTGCACCTGGTAGATCCCTTACTATCTTATCAACATCACCCTTCGTACCAGATTGCCCAACATTAACTTCTATAATATCCATGTTATAATTATTAATTATAGAAAGACATGTCGAACACTTTAAACAGGGTTCTGAACTAGAAGAAACTTCACAATTAGTCCCAAGCGCTATAATTCTGGCTGCTGTAGTTTTTCCACAACCTGGCGGGCCAATAAATAAAAATGTATGTGGTATATCTCCAGAATCTAACCAACCTTTTATCATTTTGCAGTTGGTTTCATGACCCAACATCTCATCTATTTTTAATGGGCGATATATAACATTAAAATCATTAGAACCCCTTTTCGTTTCCCTTCTTACAAGCATACTTACTCCTCTATATAAATATATTTAAAACGTGAGTTTATCTCATTTCCTTTATCTTCCTCAATTATAACAGCTCCATCTGTTGTAGCCAACAATATCAAATTATTAGTACCAGGCACAACATATAAATCATTTATACCAGAAATTGTGGGAATTATACCGTCTCCTGCTGTATAAAGATATGTTGAATTATCATTATATACAGTCTTTAACTTATCATCATAAATATAATATGATGTTCTGTCTGCCAACTGATGGCATTTCTGCGCGGAAATTGATGTATTAAAATACACACCGCTTCCAGTTGTTAAATCAAATATATGTGCGCCACTAATAGTGGCTACACATAAATAATTACCAACCCCATGAATATAATTTACATTATTATTTATATCGGGATGGGTTTTATAAATACTTAAATCGTTATATACAGCACCCGAAATAGAACTCATCGGAGATCGAACTACTCCTGAATCCGTGGTGCCTATGTACAAATAATTATCATCAAACCACACAGAACTCGCATTTAAATAACTTATTGTACCAAGCAAAGTTTCTGTGGTATTATAAATATTTATTCCTGTGTCCGTAGATTTAAATATAAAACTACCATTTGTCCATATATTCATTATATACTATCCTTATTATAATCACTATTTCTAATTTGTCAAGTTTCTATCTTTAATTATATATTTTAAAAGTTCATAAAGCTCACACAACACACCACCACCACCATAAGTTGATAATGAATAAGTAACAGAATTTCTAACAGATTCTGGAGCATCACTAGGACAAAAAGTAACTTCTGCCAATTTTATGGCTTCTATATCAGAATAAGAACATCCTACATATAATACATTTTCTGGTGTTAAATCATATCGTCTAATTATATCTGTTAGTACCTTAACTTTACTTCTTGGCGCGTGAAAAAAAGGAATATTTTTATTTTTACAGATACTATAATTAATATAATTATCTACAGAAATAAATGTAAATTTAAATGTCTTCTTCAAAATATTTATAACTTCAAAATCTTTCATATAGTACTGTTTAAATATAATATTTCCCATGGCATCAAAAGCAGTCATGTCTTCTGTTATAATACCATCCATTGCACTCACAATAATTTTTATATCTTTACATTTTTCTTTTAATTCTTTCATAGAATCACCTACTTTAATTTATACTATAAACTTTCTTAAACTTTTCTTCATCCCATACATCATTTTTTCTAATAGTTATATTTCTAGTCCAATTATTCGAATCAATACACTTATTACAAGGATAAATAACACGGGCTTCAGATTTCTTCTTCATTTCATCATACTTTTCACTATTCCAAATTTTCATCAAACTTTCTTTTCTAATATTTCCAATTATAAGATCCATATTAGTATCTAAATTACAAGGTGTTACGTTACCCTGCCAATCAACAGTTGCTACACCTTGCGTCCAAATATTACATTTATTTTTAAAAACAAATGAATCAAATATTTTGCCGCCATAGGTAAGTACACTCTTAATTAAAATTTCATCATTATCACTAAGTAACGGTTGCCATTTTTTAACATATGAATCTATTTCATGGTAATTTAAACTACTTACTGGAATTACATGTCTTGTAGGTACATGTTTCGATAAAGAAAACCAATATCTAATTTTTTCATCTATAACATCTAATCTATTTCCGCTGATTTTATTTCCATTTAAATCCAGACAAAAATTACTTGGCCTAACTATATCATAAGTATCATTAGTTACAGCATCTATACTTATTCTCAACTGACTGAGCCTACATTCTATCAATTTATCTATTACTTCACCAGTCAGTAAAGAAATATTGGAATTAATTACAGTTT
>Ga0315546_1001407_pt1 | contig 15241 bp, 11 predicted proteins | sample SalMarSW160170MG_FD_203833 | JGI IMG/M metagenome (GOLD analysis project Ga0315546, IMG submission 203833) | Salt marsh sediment microbial communities from the Plum Island Ecosystem LTER, Massachusetts, United States - Salt Marsh Sediment SW1601-170 ... | reverse complement strand
CACACATCTCCCTTCGCCTACGGCTTTGGGAGATGTGTGACCATTTCAAAGATCAAAACACTTTAAAAAAAGTCAATGAAAATATAACCAAAAAAATAAAACTTATATGTAGGAGGTATATAATGACTAAAAGAAGTATATCAATAATAATCCTTATCCTGTTATTAAGTGTTATGCAATTAACAGGGGAGGATTATTATCAAGGCAGATTGAACATTAAGGTTCAATCTCCATTTTCTATTATAAATAAGGTAAATGGGATTATTGAGACTGAGCAGAATTGGTTTAATAATCTGGCGGTAGAATATCAGATAAGCGATTTGAAAAAGATTTTTCATGTTGACTATGTGCCTTTTTTACAATGGTATACTTTAGAATTTCCTGATAGTATATCTGTTGAGATGGTGTTAAACAGTTTTCAAACGAAGTCAGAAATAATCATAGCTGAACCTTCCTACAGATATGAGTTATGCTATATTCCGGATGATTCGCTCTATTACAATCAATGGGCATTACCAAAAATACAGGCAGAAGATGCCTGGGAGATTGAAACAGGCAGTGAAGATGTAATTGTTGGAGTGATAGATACAGGTATAGATTTAGGTAATCCAGATTCATTATTTTCTGATGGACCACATCCTGATTTAGACAACAATATTATAAAAGATGAATATGGCGAAGTCTTTGGTCATAATTTTATAAATCCAGATTGGCCTAATGTTCCTTTTGATGAGAATGGCCACGGGACCCATGTTTCCGGTATCATCGCAGCGGTTACCAATAACAATATAGGTGTAGCAGGTTTAGCAGGAGGTTGGGGTGAAATTGGTGGTGTAAAGATTATGCCTGTGAAGGTTTTCCCACGAAGTGGTGGTACACCTCCAAATATAGTTGCAGCTGGGATTCTATGGGCAGCAGACCCTGATGGAAATCCTGCTTCAGATGATGGCTGTGATATAATCAATATGAGTTGGGGAGGTCCAACATCCTCTGTAATTGAATTAGCGATTGATAGTGCCTATGCTTGGGGAATTACTCTTATTGCTTCTGCTGGTAATGGCTATACTACAGATTATACATATTCTTATCCTGCGAAGTATCCTGAGGTAATTGCTGTTGTTTCTACGGATAGTACTGATACGAAATCAGATTTTTCAACTTATGGTTACTGGACGGATATTTCTGCTCCTGGTGGTTATGATATACCTTTGCACAGACCTGAAAATATACTATCAACCACTCCACATTATCCAGGATTCTATTTTCACGAGTTAACTGACCCTAAATATCATATGGAGATGAACTATGATTATGCTGATGGTACTTCAATGGCTGCTCCCTATATAGCAGGATTAACTGCATTGATAAAATCACATTTTCCAGGGATAACCAATGACTCAATTAGAGAGAGGATATTAGGCACAACAGATGAACTTAATCTTATAAAGCAGGAACATATTGGAAAAGTCGGCGCTGGAAGAATAAATACATATCATGCTCTAATAGACGACCCTCATCCTAATATTATGGCTCATAGTTTGACTATAATAGACGGAAATAATGGTATTTTTGAGTGTGGAGAAATTGCGGAGTTAGAAATAGAACTAAAAAACTGGTGGATTGATGCATATAGTGTTACAGGCACTCTTTATACAGATGACCCTGCAATAACAATCAGTAATAATGAATTAGATTGGGGTGATATTAGTCAGGATTCAGTTGCCAGTCACACTCCATTACCTGAGGTAATCGATAGTAGTTTAGAGCCAAGAGTTATTACCTTACAACTTGAGATTGAAGTTGATAATATGGAAACAAAAATTTTGCATATCCCATTAGAACTTCATCCTAATGTTAATACATCTCTTCTTGATACAATTGCTCTTGCTGGGGAGGAGATAACAACCAGAACTGTTTTAGAGGATATAGATAATGATGGAATTGATGAAATTATTATTGGTGCTTCTAATGGAAATGTATATATTTACAATCACCCTGATAATATCATTACTTTAGAGACCAGTGCTGAAATAAATTGTACGCCAGCAGTAGGAGATATTGATAATGATGGAGAGATGGAGATCGTTGCAGGCAATGATAATGGAGAAGTATGGGTTTGGGATTATCAAGGTAATGTTCAATTTACAATATCTAGTGATGAGATAGGTGGAAAAGTTACAAATAATATTGTTATTGAAGATGTAACAGAAGATGGTCAGCAAGAAATTATTGTAACCACAAAGTATTGGGGTGGAGGAATTGACGGATTCCATATTATTGATATAGAGAATCAACAAGTACATTCTCAACCAGTGGGTAAAATAGAAGTTCCAATATCAGTGGCAGATGTTAATAATGATTCAAAAAAGGAGATTCTATTGAATATTGATTCTGGCTATGCTATTGCTTTTAAGGTATATTCTGTTAATTCTGATTATAGTATTATAGAAGAGTTTTCTACTTCTGTAGGAAGTGCAATACGACATTCGTTATCTGGACCAATAGTAGCAAATATAAAAGATGAATATCCTTCCGAAAATGATCTACCAGAAATTATAATAAGTTACTACCAATTTGACAACACCGCTGGAAGATATTATCAGGTATCAGATAATATAGCAGTATATCATTTTGGAGAAGAAAATCCGGTATGGTCTATGGATTATCCTGCTATGGATAAAAAGTCTCAAATCATTGTGGGAGATTTTTCTAAATATGATGATGGATTGGAAATAATATTCTATAGTTGGTATTTTTATAGATTATTGGATTGTGATGGAAATGAGATTGAGCATACAAATTTAATTGATTCAGATAATATTTCTCAAATCTTTTGTGATCTTGACAATAGCGATTACCAAGAATTCATTTCATTATCCAATGATTTTCTTACTGTTTTTGATAATAAATTCAATGAATTGCCAGGATGGAAAGTAATTAGCACTGATAGCAAATTTGTAAATATATCAGTTGGTAATGTTATTTCTAACAACGATAACAGTATCATTTTAACAACTGAAGATGGAAAAATCTATGCATTTCCAATAGACTATTCCCCAACATCCATTTCCGAATGGCCTCAATACCAAAACAATGCCCGAAATACAGGCTGCTATTTCCAGCCCTTACCAGAGGATATTGCCCAGGACATCACTGTCAAACATAATGCAGTAATTGATAAGACAATAGGATTTCCAGCCAAAGGTGTCACACTTACAGTTGAATCTGGCAATGAAATCCTTTTCAAGCCATTAGGTTCTATTTGTGGTGGAAATATCTTTGCTGTCGGAACAGAAGACGATTCAATAACATTTGCAGGTCTTTGTGCTGATACAACAAAAGAATATTGGGATGGAATTTCTATTGTGAAAGATAGCCAGTGTCATTTCAAACATTGCAATTTGCAAAATGCTATTTCTGCAATTTTCATGGAAGATATTGGGAATCAGTATATTGAAAACTGTATTATAGAAAATAATGCTACTGGTATCTTTCTGTATAACTCATCACCAATTATAAAGGAAAACATCATCACCTGGAATGATTTTGGAATTGCAGGCCTCCACAATAGTATGCCTATTCTTACAGATTTAAGTGAACAACACATTCCCTTTGCAAATGCTTTAGTTGGTAATACATTGAATATTTTCCTTGATGGTTCTATAACCTACTTGAATAATGGACAAAATGATATATTCAGTTTAGGAGAAGAGTATTATATCAGACTAAGGAACTATCCTGATAGGTTTTTAGAAGCAAGGCGAAATTATTGGGGTACAACTGATATTGAGGAAATCTATACTCATCTTGACCCTGCTGATAAATTTATTATTGAACCAATATGTGAAGAGCCAAATACTTCCTATTTTCCTTATATTTCATCAGAGTTTGATTTACTAAGAGAAGCATATACTTATCTTGGTAATGAGGATTATGTAAATGCTGAAATTAGTTTCAAAAATTTAATTGCGACTTATCCGGAAACACAAGAAGCAGACCAATCTATAAGTGGTTTATTCATTTGTTATAAAGAATCTGAAGGTAATTGGGATGAATTTGAAACTTACATAAATAACCTGTTGAATCAACCAGGTATATCAGAAACTTCCCAGAAATTATGGTTCAGTTATCTTAATTTATGCAAAAGAGAGAAAGAAGAATATGATATTGCTATTGCCAATTATGAATCTATACTGGAAAATAATCCCACCTATGAGGATTCTTGCTATGCTGTGATAGATATTGGGAATACATATTTAGAAGCAGGTAATGGTGGGAAAAGTATCTCTGGTAAATATCCTGAGTTGATTCCGCTTTCAGCAGAATTGCATCAGAAAAAATCAAGAGAGTTGTTGAATTCAATATTAACTGGCAAAAAGATTCGTTCACAGAAACCAGAGATTAGTAAACTTATTCTCCATCAGAACTATCCTAATCCTTACAAGCATAATACAACTATCAGTTATGCTATACCAAAATCTGGGACAGTCTCACTGAAGATTTATAACATCAAAGGTCAATTAGTAAAAACTGTTGTAAATGAGCATAAAGAAAAAGGTTATTATACAGAAATCTGGGATGGTAGAAATGACAATGGCAAAAAACTGGCAAATGGCATTTACTTCTATAAGATAAAGATTGAAGGCAAATCAAAGGTAAAAAAGATGCTATTACTGCGCTGACGAGTTAGTTGTACGTTAGTAGTTAATATTCCAGGGGTGGTTTTATCCACCCCTGTATTTTTACAGAGGAAAAACAAAATAATTGACACGAAAAAGTGATAAAGGGATTTTTTTATAAAAAAGGAGTAAGTATGAATCATCAAATTTCAAAGAGAGCTATTATTGGAAAAGAAACAAAGATTGGCTTCAATGTAATCATTGAGGATGATGTGCAAATTGGAAATAACTGCCTAATAGGCCATAATGTTATTATTCATAGAGGTGCAAAGATTGGGGATGAAGTGAGAATTGATGATAACACAATTATTTGTAAGGAACCACTTTTTGCCCCACGAAGTATTTTTAAAGCAAAGAAGTTTGCCCCATCCGTGATTGGAAATAATTGCTTGATTGGAGCGAATGTTGTTATTTATGTTGGCTCTGTTATTGGCAAGAGAAATCTAATTGCTGACCTTTCTACCATTCGGGAAGATGTAGAAATTGGTGATTTGAATATTATCGGGAGAAATGTAACAATAGAAAATTTTGTAAATATTGGCAACCGTAATAAATTTGAAACTAATTCATATATCACTGCCTATTCAGAGATTGGTGATTATTGCTTTATAGCTCCTGCAGTTGCTACAAGTAATGATAATTATATGGGTCGTGATAAAGAACGATATAAACATTTTAAGGGAGTTACAATAAAAACAGGTGGCAGGATAGGCGTTAATGCAACAATTCTACCCGGGAAAATAATTGAGGAAGACGCGATGGTTGCTGCAGGTGCTATTGTCACAAAAAATGTACCTAAAGAAAAGATCGTTATAGGAAATCCTGCTTATGTTTTTCGTAATGTAGATGAAAAACAGCTTCTAAGAAACAATTTAGATAAATAGTTTTACATAACATAAATAAGACTAAAAAACAGGTCAAGGTGTGTACCCAATATGAAACATACATGTCCCGAAAACAAATCGGGACACCCCATTAAATAGGAAAAGATTTAATCCCAGTGAAATAGGAAGAAATTTCACAGGGTAGGCGGGTCAAGCAAAGGAGTATGAAAATTTTACTTGTTTTGGAGTAGGCGAGTCTCTCGCCGTATTTAGCCGACGGAGTCGGCTACTCCAAATAATTTAAGGGATTTACATATGAAAAAGAAAGCATTAGTAATTATTCCAACTTATAATGAGTCAGAAAATATCGCTGTTTTGATTCCTGAAATATTAAAACAGGATGAGATTATTGAAACTCTAATTGTGGATGATAACTCTCCTGATGGAACATCAGGAATTGTAAAAGATATTATGACAGACAACCCCAGAGTCCACCTTTTAAAGCGTGAGAAAAAGCAGGGTTTAGGCAGTGCATATATTGCTGGATTCAAGTATGCCATACAGAATAAATATGATTATATTTTTGAAATGGATGCAGACTTTTCACATAATCCTGACAAATTACCCGAACTTCTTAATGCTATAAAGACCAATGACTTAGTAATCGGCTCAAGATACATAACCGGGGTGAATGTAGTAAATTGGCCTGCCCGTCGTTTACTATTAAGTCTTATGGCATCAAAATATGTACGGATAATAACTAGAATGCCAGTAAAAGACCCCACTGCAGGATTCAAATGTTTTCGCAGAGAAGTTTTAGAAGCAATAGATCTTGACAATGTTCTTTCTGATGGCTATTCATTTCAGATAGAAGTGAATTACAAAGTTTGGAAAAAGGGCTTTCGTATTAAAGAAATTCCAATTATATTTGTTGAACGACGAAGCGGAAAATCTAAAATGTCAAAAAAGATTGTAAAAGAAGCAATTTTTATTGTTTGGAAGTTAAGGATATTTCCAAAATATTGGGCAAAAAGACGAAGAAAACATTTAAAGAAAAGAAATACTTGACGGTAAAGCTTTTTTCACAAATAGATATTTATAATATGAAACATTCATTTCAGCGAAGTGACACCCCAGTTAAATATAAAAAAAAGGTTTAACGGGGCAGGCAAAAGAACATAAAAATTATTAATAACTTAAAATAGTCCGCCAGTCCTCCTGATGTATCGGGACGACTCCGTCTCGGAGCTGACGGATAAAATATTGTTTGTGTTTACCCCGTGAAATAAAAGTGTATAGAAATGATAGGCAATTATAATAACATAATATTTCACGGGGTGAAGTTCGTGTAGTTCGTGGCAAAAAAGAGATTTTCATATGAAAACAAAAATTAAGACAATAATTGATTACCTTTTTATCACTGCTGGGGCAATGATAATGAGCTTGTCATTGGTATCATTCCTTTCACCAAACAAGATTGCTGCTGGTGGAGTAAGTGGTTTGGCTATTGTATTTCATCATCTTTTTAAAATTCCTATTGGAATTACGATGTTAATTTTTAATATCCCTCTTTTCCTAATTGGTATTAAACATTTAGGTAAAAGATTTGGTATTAGAACTCTTTTTGGTATGATTAGCTTCTCAGTATTTACAGATTTTTTTGATAAGATATTACACTTTCAAGCTATTACTAACGAACCATTACTTGCTTCACTTTATGGAGGGCTTCTGATAGGTGTTGGATTGGGGATTATCTTTAAAGTGCGAGGTTCAACAGGTGGTTCTGATATTGTGGCACAGATATTTAGCCATAAAGGGATAATGAGCGCAGGTAATACTTTTCTTTTAATTGATTTTATTGTTATCAGTTTTGCAGGTATATCATTTCAGGGAATTGAATATGCTCTCTGGGGTTTTATTGGACTCTATGTTTCAAGCAGAGTTATTGATGTGATTATTTCTGGTTTTGGTTATGCTAAAGCCTGTTATATAATTTCAAAAAAGTCTGAAGTAATTAAAGATGAAATTTTTGATAAGATGAATCGCGGAGTAACTTTTTTTAAAGGCAAAGGTGCATATCTACAAGAGGATAGGAATATTATCTTTTGCATTGTTACAAGAAGAGAAGTAGCAAAATTAAGAGATATTGTTAAAGATATTGATTCTGATGCATTTGTTATTATTCAGGATGTGCATCAGGTTATGGGTAAGGGCTTCAAACCAAGAGAAAATGTGGTTTAATTAATTATAAGCCACGAAAACGCACAAAAATGACACAAAAAATTACGAAAAATTCTTTGGATTCTCCACTTTATCCGCGGTGGAAAAAGGAGTTAACAAAATGACAAAATTAGGTGTAAATATTGATCATATAGCAACAATCCGTCAGGCAAGAAAAACAATTGAGCCTGACCCGGTTGAAGCAGCATTTATTGCAGAAAAAAATGGTGCTGACCAGATAACAATACATTTGCGTGAAGACCGACGGCACATTCAGGATAGAGATTTGCGAATATTGAGAGAAACAGTTCAAACAAGATTAAATTTAGAAATGGCTCCAACTACTGAATTGATTGCAATTGCAAAAGCTGTTCATCCTGATTCTGTAACTCTGGTTCCTGAAAAAAGAGAAGAAGTAACAACTGAAGGTGGTCTTAATGTTGATATTAAAGGACTTGAGGAAAAAATTGCTGAACTTAAATCTGCTAAAATAAAAGTAAGCCTGTTTATTGACCCGGATATTGAAGTAATTAAGAAAGCCAGTAAACTTGGAACAGATGCTATTGAAATTCATACTGGTTACTTTGCGAACTCAGAATCTGAAAAAGATATTAAAAATGAGGTAAAAAGAATTAGAGATGCAGCTCATACTGCTAAAAAATTGGATTTATATGTTGCTGCTGGTCACGGAATAACTTATTTTAATATTCATCATTTGAAAGGTATCACTGAAATTGAAGAATATAATATCGGGCATACAATTATTTCCCGTGCAGTTATTGTTGGGCTTGGTCAAGCGGTTAGAGAGATGAAAGCATTAATAGGCTAAAAGGTTTTAAAGTTTGAAAGTTTGAATACAAAGTAATGCTCATCCGTCAGCGGATTGGCCACTAATTATGCTTCTTTACAATTTTATTATCACACTATTATTTATACTTTTGGGACCATATTTTCTCATTAGATTAATTACAAAAAACAAAGATTGGAAATGGCGACTTGGTTTTGGAAAATATCCACAAACTAATAAGAAAAAAATCTGGATTCATGCTTCATCTGTTGGAGAGATAAACGGTTTAACTTCTTTGATAAATAAAATTACCGCCGAACATAAGAACTGTTTTGTTTATCTATCTACAATGACATTAACAGGCCAGGAACGAGCAGAAAAGATAGCTTTGAAACATCCTCAAAATATATTTCCATTTCTTTTTCCACTGGATATTCCCTGGATTATGATAATAGTTTTGACTAAAATAAAACCAAAGTTACTTATTCTAACAGAAACTGAGATTTGGCCTGTTCTTATCTATTATGCTAAAAAGATAGGATGTAAAATTTTGTTGATAAATGCTCGTTTGTCTGAGAGGTCTGTGAAAAACTACAAAAAATTCCAGGTATTTTTTGATGAGGTAATCAGTAAAATAGATCTTATCTCTGCTCAATCAAAAACGGATAAAGATGGATTTAGTGAATTTGGAAATAAGAATGTTAAAATAAATGGCAATTTGAAATTTGCACTTTCTTTATCTGGGTTTGATGAAAATAGAATAAAAAGTGATTGGAAAATAAAATCTAATTTTGTAATAGTTTTTGGGAGTAGCAGACCAGGAGAAGAAGAATTAGTTGTGGATTTGCATAAATTTCTAATCGCACAAGAAGTCAATCATCAAATTATTCTTGCACCACGCCATTTGAATAGATTACCTGAGGTTGAAAAACTATTAAAAGCTAATAATTTAAAATATGAAAAGTTGTCTGAGCTTAAAAGTAAATATGATATTCTTCTGATTGACAGAATGGGGGAGTTGACAAAAGCATATTCAATTTCAAATTTGGCAGTAATTGGTGGAAGTTTTTATGATTTTGGTGGTCATAATCCACTTGAAGCAGCTTATTTCGGCAAGCCGATTTTGATGGGAAAATTTCATCAGAGTTGTAGGAAAACAGTTGAAATGTTATTGAAATATAACGCAATTGAGATTGTTGATAAAGATGATTTAAATCAAAAAATTTTATATTTATGTAAACATCCTGAAATAAGAAAGAAAATGGGAAACTCTGCTAAAATGGTGATGGAAAGAAACAAAGATTCATTAGAAAAAACATTAAAAGTAATTGAAAGATATTTATAAATAAAGAAGGTATTGATGAAAAAAGCATTATATTACAAAAAGTTAGATAACAACAAAGTCCAATGTGAGTTATGTCCACAAATGTGTGTAATTCCTGAAGGAAAAACAGGTATTTGCTTCGGAAGAAGAAATATTGGTGGTGAATTATTCGCAGAAAACTATGGACAAACTATTTCAATTTCTATGGACCCTATTGAGAAAAAGCCATTGTATCATTTTTATCCTGGAAGAGACATTTTGTCAATCGGACCAAATGGCTGCAATCTTCGCTGTAAGTTCTGCCAAAATTATCATATATCACAGCAGATTAGTCCAACACAAAAAATAACCCCTGAAGAGCTTTTACAATATTGTAAACAAACAAATTCAATAGGAGTGGCATACACATACACTGAACCGATTATCTGGTATGAATTTATTTATGATTCTGCAAGATTATTACACGAAAATGGGAAAGTAGCTGTTTTGGTAACAAATGGCTCAATAAATGAAGAACCATTAAGAGAAATTCTTCCTCTTATTGATGCGATGAATATTGACCTGAAAGCCTTTACTGATGAGTTCTACAAAAAATATTGTTCAGGTAACTTAAAAACAGTTAAGAATACTATCAAAATTTCTGCTTCACAGACACACATTGAAATTACTGACCTTATAATTCCTGATTTGAATGACAGCACAAAAGAGATTCAAAATTTAGTTGATTTCATTGCTAATATTGATAATGAAATTCCTTTACATTTTTCCAGATATTTTCCTGCGTATAAGTTAAATAAACCTCCGACTCCTGCAAGCACTTTACGAAATGCTTATGAGATTGCAAAGAAAAAGTTGAAATATGTATATGTGGGAAATATCAATCTAACAAATACCAGCGATACATTTTGTCCAAATTGCGGAGAGCGTTTGATTAAAAGAGGCGGTTTTTACTCTGAGGTAATTAATATTGATGAACAAAATCGTTGCAAAAAATGTCATCACAAAATTAAAGGAGTTCACCTTTTTGCTTAGAAAAACTTTACTAAAGTCATTTAATAAAGCAGATATTTCTTTGATAGTAGTGATTATTTTTATAGCAATTATTTCAGGTATTATTGCTTTTCGAAAAGATAATTCAAAAAATTCTTATGCAATTTGTGAAATTGATGGAAAAGTAGTAAAAAAGATATTATTAAGTAAAAGCCAGAGAGTAGATTTAAAAAATGGAATGGAATTGGAAATTAAAAACAGAAGAATACGGGTATCTAAATCGGATTGTCCCCATCAAATCTGTGTTAAACACGGTTGGCTAAAATATAGCAGTGATATTATTGTGTGTGTGCCAAATAGATGTATAATTTATACTGAAAACAAGGATGAGCTTGATTATATTTCTCAATAAAGAAGCAGCGGGACATTCGGGAGCAGTGGCAGGAGAGCGGTAGCAGTTGCCGCTAAACTTTTGTTTATAAATTAATATGAAACATACATATCCCGGAAAAAACTCGGGACACACCCGTCTGGGCGCCTGTCGGGGCTTGGCCCCGCCAAGACTGGCCGAGCCTGAAAGGAATATGAAAATAACACACCCCTCGGCTGAAGTCGTATCCCCTCTTGAGAGGGGTGGACATCCCGATTCATCGGGATGGACGGGGTGTGTAACCTGCCTGTCCGGCGTAGCTTTAGCGTAGACGGGCGTGCTATTTACATATGAAACATAATAAACCATTAGTCTTGTCTGCATTCTCAATAATGGCAGTCCTGTTTTTTATTTTAGAGAATTTTTTGCCGAAACCAGTTCCATTTTTTAGAATTGGTTTAGCAAATGTGTTTGTATTGCTTATTTTGATTAAAATGGATTTTTTTTCAGCTTTGATTGTATCATTATCAAAAGTAATTATTGGCAATCTTTTTTCAGGTTTAATTTTTACTCCAGTAATATTATTTTCATTATTAAGTAGTTTATTTGCACTTATAGCAATGTATTTATCAATAAAAAGTAAGATTGGTTTTAGTCTTATAGGAATAAGTATTATTGGGGCATTGTTTCATAATCTAACCCAACTTGGAGTTGCTTATATATTGCTAATTAGAAATGGAAAAATATTTACACTTTTACCTATTATAGTGGTGTTTTCATTAATTACAGGAATTATAACCGGTTTTATTGCAATTTTACTAAATAACAAATTACAGTTTGACCCAATTTTACAAACTAATCATGCATAAATAAAATTAAATGAAAGAAGTAAAATTTTCAAGGGTATTTTTTACAATCTGTTGCATTATTGTGTTTTTCCTGGGTATAGGTTCAGCTATATTGTATCATTATAGCAAGGAACTTCCACCGATTTCTAAGCTTGAAGAATATGAGCTGATGAGCGGGACCAAGGTTTACGATAAAACTGGAAGATTAGCAAAAATATTTGCAAGTGAGAATCGTAGAAGTATCAGACTTTCTGATGTTTCTGATACTTTGATAAATGCAATTTTATCTATTGAGGATAATAATTTTTATAAGCATAATGGGATAGATATAATTGCAATACTTCGCGCTTTTTGGACAAATCTTACCACTGGCTCAATTCGCCAGGGAGCAAGCACAATCACTCAACAATTAGCGCGGGATATGTTCTTAAATCTTGAACAAACATTTGAGCGAAAACTTAAAGAAGTGCTACTTGCCTTTAAAATTGAACGGACATTTTCAAAAGATCAGATTTTAGAGATGTATCTAAATAAGACATATTTTGGTGCAGGAAATTATGGTATTGAATCTGCTGCTCAGAATTTTTTAGGGAAATCAGCAATGGATTTGAATCTTGCTGAGAGTGCTCTTATCGCTCGTTTACCACAAGCTCCGAGCTATCTTAATCCTCTTAAAAACTATGATGTCGCTGTATTAAGAAGTAAGCAGGTTCTTGATAGAATGTATGAATTAAATAAGATTACTCGTAAACAATATATATCAGCATATAATGATACTATAATAATTCGGAAAAGAAAAGAGCAGAAAGAGCCTACAGATTATTTCCTTGAATATGTTCGTAAGTATGTTGAAAATAAATATGGTTCATCATGCTTATATAATGGTGGGTTAAATGTGTATACAACAATGGATTGGGAGCTGACAAATTATGCGGACTCTATTCTAAATAGGCATCTTCGTAAGTTTGAGGAGAAACAAGATTATGACATCAAATATGATGATTTTCCTCCCGACACCACAGATTTTGACACAAAATACATTCAAGGAGGGGTATATGCAATTGAACCTAATACAGGATATGTGAATGTTATGATAGGGGGGAGAAATTTTAACCATAGCAAATTCAATAGAATGTTGCAAGCTAAACGCCAGCCCGGTTCCGCGTTTAAGCCAATTTTATATACAGCTGCCTTAGCCAATGGATACACTGCTGCCACAATGATAAATGACCTGCATATTGTATTCACTCAAAAAGATACAGTTTTTTGGAAACCACAAAATTATTCTGAAAAATTTTATGGGCTTACTCGTTTACGAAATGCGCTCAAGTATTCTCGTAACATCCCAGCCGTAAGGATTATTTGTGATATTACTCCTCAGGAAGTTGTTAAATATGCAAAAAGGTTGGGAATTGAAAGTCCAGTATATCCCTATTTCTCTTTAGCGCTTGGTTCTACTGAAGTCTATCCAGCAGAATTAATTTCAGCGTATTGTGTATTTGCAAATGGTGGTAAGCGAACTACACCAATTTATATTAAGAGAATTGAAGATGAATCTGGAAAGATTCTTGAAGAACATACTCCACAAGCCTCAAGAGTTATAAGTAAACAGTTAGCCTATGTTATGACAAGTATTATGCAATCAGTTGTTGATGGGGGAACTGCTGCTGGAATTCGTTGGCGAGGCTTTTATCTTCCTGCGGCTGGTAAAACAGGAACAACTGATAATTTTCAGGATGCATGGTGTATTGCATATACAACAAGGTTGGTTCTGGGTATATGGGTAGGTTTTGATGATAATATTACTCTTGGGAAAGGTCAAGCTGGTGCTTATGTGGCAGTGCCACCGTGGCCCTATATTATGAATAGAGCTGTCTATAATAATTCTCCAAAAGACTCAACTGGGAAAGCGATTATTAATGAAGAACTATATCAATTTATAGAACCAGAAGGAATTAAAGAGGTTGATATTTGCGATACAACTGGATTACTTGCTCAACCATTTTGCCATAATGTCTATAAAGAAGTTTTTATTGCTGGAACAGAGCCGACTATTATTTCGGACAGCCTTGGATATAATTTTGAGCCCATAGGATATCAAGATTTAGATTTGGATACTCTCTTTATTAATCTGGATAAGTATGAAAAGAATAAAAAGTAGCCCGAACCTCAGGTTCAGAAAATTGTTATTACGAGGCAGAGCTTCGTGCTACGATAATGATTATTAAACGAATAATAAAATAATGGCTGAATCAGATATATTTGGTTATAGGTATTATTACAAAAGATATCTACCCCATATTCAACCTGTAGATGCAATATTTTTTATTACTTATAATTTGGCTTTAAAAATATCAGACAAATTTTATAAAGAATTACTAAATAGGAAAAAACAATTTAGGAAATCAATAAAGGATAGTAATGAAAAGGAAATAATACAAAGAAAATATAATTTTAATAAGAAACAATTTGATTTTACTGATAATTTTATTGGAAAATATAAGAATTCTCCTAATTGGCTTTTTGACAACCGAATTGCAACGATAGTTAAAGATAGTTTATTTTATAGAGATAGTGAACATTATAATCTTTTATGTTATTGTATTATGCCAAATCATGTTCACATATTAGTCAAACCTCTTCAAAAATCAAACGGAAAACCATATTCTCTGGCTTACATTATGAAGAATCATAAAAGTTTTACTGCTGTACAATCAAATAAGATATTACAAAGAACTGGAATTTTTTGGCAGAGAGGGTATTATGACCATTATGTAAGAAATAAGAAAGAATTTGATAATATAATCGGATATATTTTAAACAACCCGGTTAAAGCAGGCTTAGTTAAAGATTATCAAGATTGGAAGTATAGTTGGTTAAATATTGAATAAAAAAACTGTAGCCCGAACCTCTGGTTCGGAAAAATTGTTATTCCGAAGCGGAATTTCGTATTAAAATGATGACCTCTGGTTCGGAAAAATTGTTATTCCGAAGCGGAATTTCGTATTAAAATGATGACCTCTGGTTCGGAAAAATTGTTATTCCGAAGCGGAATTTCGTATTAAAATGATGACCTCTGGTTCGGAAAAATTGTTATTCCGAAGCGGAATTTCGTATTAAAATGATGACCTCTGGTTCGGAAAAATTGTTATTCCGAAGCGGAATTTCGTATTAAAATGATGACCTCTGGTTCGGAAAA
>Ga0315546_1001391_pt1 | contig 15367 bp, 19 predicted proteins | sample SalMarSW160170MG_FD_203833 | JGI IMG/M metagenome (GOLD analysis project Ga0315546, IMG submission 203833) | Salt marsh sediment microbial communities from the Plum Island Ecosystem LTER, Massachusetts, United States - Salt Marsh Sediment SW1601-170 ... | reverse complement strand
AGAAAAGAGCGGGCTCGTAAGGCGTGAAGTACCAGGTCCGAATCATCCCTTCTGCTGAGAAGGAGATGGATAAGCTTCCAGCACTAATTCATACACGCATCAGTAGGAAAATCCTCTTGTTGGAAGACAATCCCAGGCCCACAGGTGCAAAGAAGCTTAGCGGTCGTGAAGAATACCGTCTCAGAGCAGGCGATTATGGGGTCTTATACACTATCGATGACAGGGGACATATGGTTACAGTCCTTGCTGTAGGCCATCGACGGGAAGTATATCGATAAACCGGTCTCGGTAGAAGGACCTGAGAAAATGCCTGAACTGCCTGAGGTAGAGACGATTAAGAACGAGCTTTTGCCCTGGGTCGTGGGGCAAAGCTTCACTCAGGTTAACATCTTGGATACCGAGCTGGTGTGCGGTGGTTCTGACGAAGAAGTCCGTCACGGATTAATCGGGCAGAAGGTAGAAAGCCTGGAACGCCGGGGAAAGTATCTCATCTTTCACCTATCGAATGGCAGGTCACTGGTTATACATCTCAGGATGACCGGCGTCTTGCTGTTGAATCCCAAGGAAGTTGAGCGCTATGCCCGGGCGGTTTTTCACTTTTCCAACGGACACCGCCTTGTTTTCAGCGACCGGCGCCGGCTGGGGTTAATGTGGCTGGTAGACGATGCCGATACTGTGGTCTGCAAGCTGGGTCCCGAGCCATTGGGTGAAAGCTTTACCCCGGGCATTCTGGGGCAAAGATTAAGCCGGCATCACATTCCCGTAAAAGCAGCGCTTCTCGACCAGCGTATCGTCGCGGGAATCGGTAATATGTATGCCGATGAAGCCCTCTTTGCCGCTCGGATTCACCCCCTGAGAAAAGCCGACGCCCTGTCGCCCGCAGAAGTGCAAACTTTACATAATTGTATTTGCAGAGTTCTCGGGGCAGGCATCGGCAGCAAAGGCGCCAGCGTGGATACCTACGTTCGCCCCGAGGGCGAGCTGGGCACAGCTCATTTCGATTTTAAGGTTGCTCACAAGGGAGGCGAACCCTGCCCCGTTTGCGGCAGCACCATCGAGCGGGTCCTTGTGCAGAACCGTGGCACCTGCTTCTGCCCCAGATGCCAGCCTCTCGGTTCCGGGCCTCTGATATAAAAACTGGCAGCGGCTGGATTTGAACCAGCGGCGCCATATTTCTTGGTATCTTCGTAACCTGAGTATCTCATCCATCCTCAAAGTCCGTCCTTGCCTTCACGGAGAGTAGTTTCTAGGAGGACTTCGAGGCCTGACTAGATGTATCTGCCTACCGATTTGGCAACTGGCCTGAGCTCCTTCATCAATCTGGCGAAGTCCGATGGAGTAAGGGACTGAAGGCCATCTATAAGGGCTTCCTTGGGGTTGGGGTGAACCTCGATGAGGAGCCCATCGGCACCTGCAGCTATGGCTGCCTTGGCTATCGCCGGGACCAGGGCGTAGTGACCGGCGGCATGGCTGGGATCGACGATTAGAGGCAGGTGGCTGGACCTCTTAATCACGGGTATGGAGCATACATCGAGAGAAAAGCGAGCGCTGGTCTCAAAGGTCCTGATACCTCTCTCGCATAAAATAACCTGGCTGTTCCCCTCTGCCAGCAGATAGTCGGCCGCTGTAAGCCATTCAGCAATGGTGCATGAGAACCCCCGTTTCAGCAAGACGGGGTGCTTACTCTTCCCAATCTCGGTTAGCAGGGCGAAGTTTTGCATATTTCGGGACCCGACTTGAAGGATATCCGCATACTTGGACACCAGGCTCACATCGTGGGGGTCTACCACCTCGGTAATTATAGGTATGTTGAACTGCTCTCTAGCTCTCGCCAGCAACTCCAAGCCGGCCTTCTCTAGCCCCTGAAAACTGAAGGGGGAGGTGCGTGGTTTGAAGGCACCACCGCGCACAATACAGGCTCCGCCTTTTTTCACAGCCCTGACCGCCTTCATGAGCTGTTCTTCGGTTTCCACAGCACAGGGCCCTGCCATAACCACAATATGGTTGCCCCCGATCTCGATCCCATCAATGGAAACTACGCTGTCCTGTGACTTGAATTCGCGGGAGGCAAGCTTGTAGGGTTTCATAATCCGGGCTACGCTCTCCACTCCAGGGAGCAGGGCGAAGATGTCGGTAGGCAGCTGTCCTGTGTTGCTTCCTAGTAAAGCCACTACTGTCTTGTCGGTGCCCAGATTCAACTGGGTGCCCAGTCCCAGCGATTTAGCCTTCTCCACCACCCCGTTTATCTCCTCTGGAGTGGCACCTTTTCTCATCCCTACTATCATAATGCCCTGAGATGATATACATATTCTGCCCTTTTGTCTAGGTTCTAATGGGCATCTGGATGAGCAAAGGCGCCAGCGTGGATACCTACGTCCGCCCCGAGGGCGAGCTGGGCACAGCTCATTTCGATTTTAAGGTTGCTCACAAGGGAGGCGAACCCTGCCCCGTTTGCGGCAGCACCATCGAGCGGGTCCTGGTGCAGAACCGCGGTAGCTACTTCTGCCCCAGATGCCAACCTTTTGATTCCGGGCCTCTGATATAAAAACTGGCAGCGGCTGAATTTGAACCAGCGCACAAGGGCTTCCTAAGCCCTTGGTTCTTCCAGCCGTATCTTTACCCTATTATGTTTTATATATAAGCCTAGAGCATAGGAAAGATAGAGCAAAGGAGGCACCCGCACCAGTCCTATTTCTTGATGTTACTTTCAAGAATTAGGGCAATCGTTAATGATATTACTGCTGGAATTAGCCAAAAAAGTGGCTTGACAATTTCCGGAGATTCAAATGCGCGCACAAATATAACAAGAACCAGAAGAACGAAAGTCAACGCCTTAAGCCATCTGATTGCGGTTGCTTTCTTGCCTATTAACCTAGCGTTTTCTTTTGTGCCCTTGACTATGCCAATTATGTCATGCACGATTTTCTTGAAAGTACCATCAAGAAATAGGACAATCGTTAATGATATTACTGCTGGAATTAGCCAAAAAAGTGGCTTGCCAATTTCCTGAACATCACCTGCGCGCACAAATATAACAAAAACCAGAAGAATGAAAGTCAACGCCTTAAGCCATCTGATTGCGGTTGCTTTCTTGCCTATTAATCTAGCGCTTCCTTTTGCGCCCTTGACTATGTCAATTATGTCATGCACGATGATTCCGAGAATCACAACAGGGATAGCCCATAACAGTTCTACTTGTGCCGTGGAATTGACCAAATCAAGAACCCCCTTAATGAAAATTGCTATGAAAACGATATACATGGGAAAAATGAAAAAGGTATCAACAAATTTGGCTACCCTCTTTAATGCTATGACACGAAGTTGCCCAATCAGTATGAGAAATGCAACCACTAGAAACAATATGCCCACTCCTTGAATACGCATATTGGAGAGTTTGCCCCCTTCAATATATAGAAATATGAAAGCGCAAATATAGGCCAATATATGCAGTCGTGTTCTTAAAGACTTTGACCCTTTTGAAGCTTGTTGTTCCTGCTGTGCCATGAAGGTCTCCAAACCCCTGGTCGATGAAGACTTATCTAATTGGTTTACCCAATTATACCACGTCTGACTGGCTAAACTGACATAAGTCCACATAAAGGTGGCGAACCCTGCCCCATTTGCGGCAGCACCATCGAGCGGGTCCTGGTGCAGAACCGCGGCACCTGCTTCTGCCCCAGATGCCAGCCTTTTGATTCCGGGCCTCTGATATAAAAGCTGGCAGCGGTATTTGACGGTAGATCTGTTAAGGAAGCAAAAGACGAAGAGTTACTTGTCGGCGAGGGTCAGGAGGGGTAGAATTATGTATAGAAGAAATTTGCACCAGTTAATGATACGCAGACCACTGGATTGAGAGTATGTAATTAGGAGGACGTGATGGTTGAAGAACAAATGAAGTCTAACCCTTACGATTGGGAACATGAGATAACTGTCCCTGAATTATTTGCTGGTAGGGAAGAAGAGATTAATCGAATTAAGCGGGAGCTTGCCAGACTACTGCCAACCCCATTCATATCACCCAAAATTGCCATTGTAGGAAAAAGACGGGTAGGCAAGACAAGTCTGCTGTGGAAGATTAAACAGGAATGCAGCAAGTATCCATTCTTAGGAGTCCTCATAACATTAAGTCATAGGAATGTAGCGATTGATCCATGGGAATTTTGGCGACTAGTATTCCAACAAGCTCGTGAGGAGCTAAGTAAACTAGGTCTAGTGGGGAAACAGGGGGGTGAAGAAGGGGCAGGTTTCCGTGTTAACAGAGAAGGCAATACAGACCCACTAAATAGGTATTTCGAGCGACAGCAGTTTGACAAGGCTTACGGTGATCAAATTGCAAAGCCAAGAACGATAGTGCTTGACTACCAGTTAGTTCTATCTGACCTGCAATTATTGAGCGATGGCATCATGATCCATGGTTATAAGGGAATAATCTTATTGATTGATGAAGCTGATTTACTCATCGAATCGTATGAAATAACTCAATTACTGAGACAGGTATCAGCGAACATTCGGTTTGGAATTCTCTTTGCTGGCGAGACAGGAACCAGTCAACTTTTTACAGAACCGACACAAAAGCTTTATCTTCAAGGTATTGTAATGCCATTAGAGAATTTTAGGTCAAACACCGACGTAGCTGGGTGTGCGTTATTGCCTTTGGACGAAACCGAGCGTCAGTTAATAAGCCCAATGACTATCAACTATCTATCTAGGTTAAGTCAAGGTAAACCTAATCAAATACGTTTGATCTGCAACAGTATCTATAATATGTATATGGATGGAAAACAGAAAGATTTGAACATCACTATTGACGTCATGGAAGACGTGGTAGACAGGATAGAATCAAGCTATCCATTAGGACAACAAATAGAGGCCATACGGAGATTGAATAGTGTTGAATTGGAATCATTATATAATCTGACTCGATATCCTGATTGGAGAGTACAAGATGTCATTAATCTGGATGAGTCATTTAGAGGAGAGTCAAGAAGTGATGTCGCCGAACAAAGACGACTAGAAATGATACATCGTAAACGACAGGGGTTTGTAGAGAAAGGGATTATGGAAGATAACCCTGACCGCTTAAGCTTGGTTGGGGGGGAATTTATGTATCTATACATTAGATTCTGGTATGAGCTTCGAAAGTATGGCGAGTTGTTGAAAAATGTAGATCTGCGAAATGAACCAATGACGTTGTTTGGAGAGAAAGTTGATAAGTTAACAAGCTCTCTGTGCTATGAACTGAATAGGCATGCAGACATACACGTAACTCACACAATCCCACACGACACCCAATTAGGTGAGATAGCTTTGCGTATCAAAAAACGATTCGGGATACTCAATCAGATTTTGAAAAAGGAATTTGACTTTGGCGAAGACGTGAGGCAACAAATTAGTGAATGTTTCCAGTTATGCGAATTGGTTAGTAAACCAGGTCCCTATAATCTAATTTTCCTGACTGTCCGAAATCTTGACAACCCCAGAGAGCTTGAGCAAGTGGAATTGTATTGTCCTGGCGAATCTTTGCTGGTGTTACCAACCTCTGCTGTCACCAGTATAGTAACCCAATCAAAGAAGGCCAATCTTTCAATTGAGGGGTTAGAGACTATTCCAACAACTTTGACAGACCTTAAGGGTTTAGTTGAAGCTATAGGCGCCCCAAGTTTAGAAGATTTTATTCAAAACCTAGATTCTATTCAGAAATGGTATGTTTCATCTGTCCAGCACTTACTGAAAGCTGAAGAATCTGAATCATCTGAGTCTGAAAAGGATCGCACGGTTCGCGAAAAGGAATTGTATAAATATCTTGATCTATATACGAAAGACGATCCTGAAGGAGCTGAGTTGCATATAAATCAGAAGCTCAGTGAAACTTCCTCAGGTAGGGAAATATCTAAACTACGTAATGACAGAGGCTACATAAGGTATGCTCTGAAGAAGGTGCCGGAAGCGAAACAAGACCTCGAAATGGCCCTTAGCCTACATTATGTTCAATTGCCACTTACTCTACTGAATATGGCTGTAATAGAAATTGACGATGGTGAGTATGAAAAGGCGAAGCAATTGATAGAGGATGCTCTATTTTTGACTTATCGGAGGGAAAGTATTGCCGCTTCGTATTTGCGATTTAGGCTACCTAAGACTCATTTAGGCTATTTCGGTTCTAGGCAGAAATGGGAACAAAGGCCTGCGAATGTCCTTGAGGTTGCATACACAAATTTGGCATATATCTCACTCGTCACCGAGGGTTATCAGCCAGCCCAAGATATTCTCAATGAAGGATTGTCACTGATTCCATCTTCTCTTCGATTAAAACATGCGATGGCTCGGATTCATCTCAACCAGAAAAATGCAAAGTTAGCAGACCCATATTATCAAGAACTCTACGATACACTAGGTCTAAAAGAGACCACGGATGCTTTTTTACAGCAAGAAGTAGAGTCGTATGCAAAGCGTTATCTAAAGCGTAGAAAAAGTAGAAAAATTGGAAGGTAGCCTTAATTCTATGCTCTAGTCAACCAGTTCTACTCCATCCAATCTCATATTGGAAGCATTTTCTATAGCAAATCTCTCACTGACGTTGCGTATTGACTGCACCCATGTGGGTGTATAATCCTTAGCTTCAGGAGCTTGTTTAGCTATATGATTACGTGTAATGGTCATTAGATATTCCTTGAGACTCAAGCGGGGATATAAAAGCTGGCAGCGGCTGGATTTGAACCGGCGACCAAAAGGCTTATGAGGTGGCTATATTGACTGCCAAAGGAACATAGAATAAACTAATGTAACGCTTAGGAGAAACTAGTAACCTTCACAATGAGTAGTGAACCATCCAAAAATCTAAAATCTTACAAAACCGCTGCTATACTCTTTTCAATTAGTGGGCTCCTCTTCATTATAGTAACTGTAGTTAGCAGTAACATAATTTTTCTGCCGGTTGGAATCGCGTTAGTCATTATTAGCATTGTTTTTTGGCAACACGGCAAAAAGCTCATAAACGGGGTTAATAAGAACGAGGATTGATTCCCAATCGACTATACGTAGTCCATAGCCGCAATAGCCTAGCTGCCATAAACCCTCAAACTACCCTCAAACTCTATATCAGAGCATCCGCAGAGTTCTTGGGGCAGCCATCAGCAGCAAAGGCGCCAGCGTGGATACCTACATCCGTCCCGAGGGCGAGCTGGGCACAGCTCATTTCGATTTTAAGGTTGCTCATAAGGGAGGCGAACCCTGCCCCGTTTGCGGTAGCACCATCGAGCGGGTCCTGGTGCAGAACCGTGGCACCTGCTTCTGCCCCAGGTGCCAACCTTTTGATTCCGGGCCTCTGATATAAAAGCTGGCAGCTGGATTTGAACCAGCGACCAAAGGCTTTGCAACCCCTTTTTCTCTTTTGAAAAAACTACAACATTGTCTCCCAAATCTACCAGTGCTATCATTCGGGAAAATCTAACCCAATTGGAAGTCTGATGAAGCCTGGAGATGTAATCTCATATTTGGAAATGTGTGCCGAAGAAAGAGTCAATCTCCAACGTGGTATGAATTTTCATCTGCGTAGCGATTATAGTGTCATTTTGATGAGCCTCCGACCTGGAGCACCTTATGCGGATAGGATAGAAGCAGATGGTCGTGTGCTAATTTATGAAGGGCACAATGCCCCAAGAAATGAGACAAATCCCTACCCCAAACAGATTGACCAACCAATGAGGAATCCTAGTGGTACACTGACTCAAAATGGCCTGTTTTATCAGGCAGCAACCAGTTATAAGAAAGGCATTAAGGAAGCAGAGTTAATTAAAGTTTATGAGAAGATACATTCTGGAATCTGGGTATACAACGGCATCTTTAGATTAATTGACGCCCTGCAAGAAGAAAGTAATAACAGAAAGGTCTTCAAATTCAGATTAGAATTATCTGATAAGCTAGTTGATGTGAATACAGACCGTGAACTTGTAGACCATAACCGCCTTATTCCGAAAGAAGTTAAACTGGAGGTTTGGAGACGCGATAAAGGCAGATGCGTTATTTGTGGAAGTAAGGATAACCTCCATTTTGACCATATCATACCCTATTCAAAGGGTGGATCATCATTAGTAGCAGAGAACATTCAACTATTATGTGCGAGACATAACTTGGAGAAAAGAGATAACATAGAATAGCGATCTGGTTGTTAATCTCCTTACTACCTGGAAGATTGACAAATTGCATCGCTTCGTGAGGAGGCAATCTATGAGTAATAAGCGTTATACACAGAAACTCTTGACTGCAACTGCAATAGGAAGGTTTTTTGAAATACCAGGCACAAGAATAAACCTACTCCTATCTGAACTGGGATGGATAGCAAAGGATATCAAGGGTTGGCAGATAACCGAACTGGGTAAGAGATTAGGTGGCATACAATCTAAAGATAAAGTCTCTGGAGTTCCTTACGTCCGGTGGCCCGAGAGTATTGTTAGCAACAAAATGCTAGTTACTAGCGTTCGCGAGGCAAAAGGCGAGATAGCGCCTCCAATTGAATATAAGCCTCGGCATGTTGCCCCTGATGACATAGAGTTCAGAGAGACATTTGAGGCAACACTGAGGGCCACCGATGGACATTACGTGAGGTCAAAAGCAGAAATAATTATTGATGATTGGTTATACCATTCCAGAATTGCCCATGCTTATGAAAGAAAACTGCCTATCGAGGAGGACCAATACTGCGATTTCTTTATTAACTTTGGTAAAGGAGTTTATATAGAATACTGGGGCGAAGGATCTGATCCAAAATACCTATCAAGAAAGGAAAAAAAGAGGGAAACCTACAAGAAGTATGGTTTACAACTCATCGAGCTTACCGACAAAGAAATAAAAAACCTTGACGATGTGCTTCCTAGGAAGCTTTTGGAGTTCGGCATAAGTAGTATAGAATAGCAAATCATAGTCCTATCACAGATTACCTACCCGACTATACCTCTTATGTTATGTGCCTCTACCGCATAATAGCATCCTACTGCCTGGCAATATCAGTTAGTCATCATTAACGTAGTATGTCCCAATAATCGCTGGTGCATAAGGCTATCACCGCCATTCTTGAGCCACATGGTATTGAACCTCTCCTTCTTATCTTCGAGATGCGAGACGATACTAGAGAACCAGGAGAGGGGCAATAGGGATGTGGGACATATTTTAGCTGTAAATATTCGATAGTCGAAAAACAAAACACGGTGCTATAATCTGGACAACTATAAATTGGAAGTTATTTCTCAGCTCGGACTATCAAAGGAAAGAAAATTTAAAGGAGAGAAAAAATGAAGTGGAGACTATTGATTAGTGTATGTGCTTTCATCATTGGTGCGTCAATTTTAGGAATTATTGGTCGGACCAGTGGGGAAACCGTGTTTACTGCTTATGCACTGGGTGTTCTCGCAGTTGGGTTAGGCGCTAATAGCTTGATGATATCATTAAACACTGCTAAAAGAACGAATAGCATAGAAGCTACACTTACACGCATAGCAAGCTTACAAGAAGAAATCAAAAAAGCGCAGGAGGAACAGCCAGGTTCTAGTAAACCTATATTGGCAACGTTAGAAGGACTATCACAATATTATTTAGACTATATAGCTAAACAGAAAGAAAAGGATGAGAATGAAAAAAGTTAAGTAAATTTCAAGGAGTATTCATGAAATGCATAAAACAGGCTCAAAAACTAACTGCCAGCGGCTGGATTTGAACCAGCGACCAAAGGCTTATGAGGGCCAGTCTCGATATAGATACAGAAAGCCTACCTCAAATTACTGTTTTCTGTTTCTAATAACATCAATTACTGAAAGAAGAACTCCGACACCTATGAAAGAGTAACCTATCAGACGCTCATCACCGAAAATAATCCCCAGAACCACACAGGACATGCCAAGTATAAGAAGGTTAGACGGGTTAAGGAGTTGCTTCCCCTTTCGCCTTGAGATAAGCAAAAGCACCACAATAACAACCAGGGCAGTGATTGAAATGGTTATCCATACGGGTTCCACGAATACCTCCTTTTAGAAGTACTAGCTACTTTCAAAAATTATAGCACCGAGGGAACCAAGATTTCGATACAACACACCGGTGAGGTATAATTTAAGAAACAGATACTCTGGAGAGCACATGAAATCGCTGGTAGTTTATTATTCTTTGACAGGTAAAACGAAGCTGGTAGCTCAGGTAATCGCCGAAGCCCTGAATGCAACGCTGGTGGAGATTGAGGAGAGAAGGCCCATACCCATACCCTTCGTCTATTTGAGCGGCGGCTTTGCAGCTTTAACAAACAGGGGGCGTAAGATAAATCCTATAGATGTCGATTTAAAACAATATGAAACGATATTTATTGGCTCTCCAACCTGGGGTTCAAGACCGGCACCGGCTATTAACTCATTTATATACCAGACAAATTTTGGAGGCCGGAGCATTATTCCATTCTTTACCATGCGTGGCGACAATTCAGAGAAGGCTCTGGCGAACATAACGGCTAAAATAGAGAAAAGCCAGGGCAAGGTAGCAGGCTCTTTTGCCATAACATCGTACGGAGTGTCTGACGAGGAAATCATAGCCAGGGCTAAAGAGGCTATAAAAGAGTATTCAAGCTAGGCCCGATTCATTCAACGATGCCACTTCCCCACGCAATCCATAGTCAAATGACAAAACCCCTTATACGTCTCCCTCCCTGGTGGGACGTATAAGGCAAGTTTTTAAAAATTCCCCTCTTAAGGTAAGAGGGGAAAGGGGAGTTATGGAGGTAACCCCCTTTATCCCCCTTACTCTAAGGGGGAAAGAGAGAGACCTCAATTTTTGAGAAGGAACTCCCATCCTGGATTTGCACCAGCTTATAATGAGACTGTAAACTATAATAGCTGGGAATATGCCGTGCGGAATTTCCAGGTTAAAATAAATTATTAAGGAGTCGCGTCATCTATGCTGGCTAAACTGACATTTCTGGGTGCAGCGCGGAATGTCACAGGTTCCTGCTATCTTTTGGAGAGTCAGGATACCCGTGTGCTTATAGATTGCGGGCTGTACCAAGAGCGGAAGTACCAGGAGAGAAACTGGCAGCCATTTCCATTTGACCCTCAGTCAATTGATGCTGTTTTTTTGACTCATGCCCACCTCGACCATTGTGGACTTTTACCCAAACTGGTACGTGAAGGTTACAAAGGCAAGATATACTGCACTGAGGCGACGGCTGATATAGCGCAGATTATCCTTCTTGATGCCGCCAAGCTGCAGGAAGAAGACGCTGCATATAAGGCAAAACGCCATAGAAGGGAAGGGCGCAGTGGTCCCTATCCTGAAATACCTCTTTACACTGTAGAAGATGCCGAAGCGGTTGAGCCGCATTTTTCCCCCGTAGAATATCTGAGCTGTGTCAGAATCAGTAGCAATGTCGAAGGCTGTTATTATGAAGCGGGTCATGTACTGGGGGCTGCAGTCATAAATATAAATGTCCGACAGGATGGCAAAAACCACAGAGTAATTTTCTCCGGCGATATCGGCGAGCCTGACCGCCCGATAATAAATGACCCGGCTGTTTTCGATGAGGCCGAATATATAGTTATAGAGTCAACTTATGGCGACCGTACTCACGAAGAACACGAGAACATAGATATTCAAAAACAATTACGCGATTGTATCAACAGGACGGTAAGCGCCGGGGGCAACATCATTATTCCCAGTTTCGCTCTGGAGCGGAGCCAGGAACTGCTGTATCACCTGAACGAACTATTTTTACGTAAAGAAATTCCACCTTTGACTGTCTTTCTGGATAGCCCTATGGCAATACGGATTACCGAAGTATTTAAACGTCACGCTGAACTCTTCGACAAAGAGATGATGCAACGTCTGCGCCAGGGTAATTCCTGTTTTAGTTTTGAAAACCTCAGAATGGTACAGAGTGTGGAAGAGTCTAAAGCCATTAACAACATAAAGGAAAGCAGTATCATAATAGCTGGCAGCGGTATGGTAACCGGTGGCCGTGTAAAGCACCATATTGTCAATAACATCGGAAGAGCAGAAAGCACAATATTATTTGTCGGCTACCAAGCGGAGGGAACGCCAGGCAGAATATTGCTGGATGGTGCCGAGGAAGTCCGTCTCTTAGGGCAAATACATCCGGTGAAAGTACACATTGAAAAAATCGATGGGTTTTCTGCCCACGCCGATCGTGATGGTTTACTAACCTGGCTATCTGACATTCGTGTCCCGCCGCGCTGTGTATTTATCAGTCACGGAGAAGAAAAAGCAGCCAATAGCTTTGCGAAGCTCCTGAACGAAAAGACCGGGTGGACCACAAAAGTCCCCCGATACAAAGAAACTGTGAAGCTCGTTTAAATCGATAAAGAGGGTTCAACCGTGAAAAAAGTGGCCGCGGCTGGATTTAAGCGAGCGAACGAAGCCTTATCAGAACCTGTAACGTGCCCCTGGGCGTTCTTGCCCAGGGGTATATTCTTTTATTTCACATGCAGGTATAATGTGTGAGTGCTAAGAGGCGTCGAAGGGTGCATGTACGATGAATTGGATAAGAACCAGCTTAAAGTATAGGAGGAGTCCATGATAGATGACATGGTCAGCAATTTCGTCTCTTTCTTTCAGAACCCCAGCGGTTGGGGGATTTATCTGGCCATAGCCATTGGTCTGGCTATAGCTTTCGGTGCAGTCTGGCTGGCCGGTTACCGGCCGCCGCTCTTTAAGAAACCCTGGCTCTGGGCGGTCCTCGTAAGCAGCGCCTTTCTAACCCTGGCCGCTATTAGCTTTGTTCAAATTCCTCTCCAGACTTGGACCGGACAAGCACTGAACCATTTCTGGAGCCAGGAGGTCCTCATGCGCTGGATTCTTCTGGCGGCGATACCATCAATACTCCTCAGCGGACTGGTGCAGGAAGGGGCAAAGCTGGTGCCGGTGGTCGTCTACTGGCGGCGTAGCGGCAAGAATATTGACCCCAAGCTGGGACTCGCTATCGGCGCTGTGGCCGGAGCCGGATTTGGCATCTTCGAAGCGCAGTGGGCACACAATCTCATCTTCGCCTCAGGGGTGACCTGGGAAGCAGTGCAAAGTGGCGGCTTCATGGCACTGGTCTATTCTGGATTTTGGGAGAGGTTCTTTACCGTAGCCGCTCATATCGCTTTTTCCGCTCTGGCCGGCTATGGCCTGGCCAGGGGCTGGGGATGGCAGTTCTATCTCATAGCCTCTGTTCTGCACGGCTTACTGAACTACAGCGTAATTTTGTTTTACTCAGGGCTCCTTACAATTGTTCATGTGGAAATCTATATTGCCGTAATAGCCGTGCTGGTAACGGCCTGGGCGCTGTGGCTCCGCTGGAGAAAAAGGGCAGCTACGGCTGAGCCTGCAGTATCATCTCCCTGAAGTTATGACAGTGAAAAAAAGCATTTTGCGCTGGGAGCTAGGGGGAATCGTCTTCATAGTTGTTTTGGGGTCGTTGCTGCACTTTGCGTTCGAGTGGTCCGGTCGCGCGATTCCCATCGCCCCGATTGCCGCCGTGAATGAAAGTGTGTGGGAACATCTGAAGCTGGGTTTTTGGCCAGCATTGGTATATGCGGCTTTGGAATATAGCCGCTTTGGGAAGTCGGCGAACAATTTTTTCTTTGCCAAGACTCTAGGAATTTATCTAATACCAATCACTATCGTGGTCCTTTACTATGCGTACACAGCTATCCTGGGGCATGGTCTCCTGCAGGTTGACATTGCGATTTTCGTTGTAGCTGTCATAGTCGGGCAGTTGGTGAGCTATAAATTGCTAATTGCCTCTCCGTTACCGGAAAGGCTTAACCGTTTCGCCCCGATTGCTCTAGCGGTCCTGGGCATTCTCTTCGTGCTATTTACTTTCTATCCACCGCAATTGTCGCTCTTCAGAGACCCCGTCACCGGTGCCTATGGCATTGTCGGATAGCACTGAGAAAAATATGAGCGTAATATACAATGCAAGAGAGCGGCACTCGGTGAATTGTAGCCAAGGTTTCTTCAGTCCTATTATAGGTCTTGCTATCCAGTGGACTTATCATTAAGATATTGCGGGGAAAATCATCGAATCGAGAATAGATTATCTTGTAAAAGGAGAAAAACATGGCAGAGGAAAAGAAGCGTTGGTACCACCGCCGCCGCTCCGCGACTTTGGTAGGCCCTATTTGGTTCATCGGCTGGCTATTTACAATCGGTTATGCCGGTCTGGTCTGGTGGGAGATTTTACTTGCCATAGTAATCTGGCCGTACTTTCTAGGCCGGGCACTGCTCTGACCAGTCAGGAGAGCGTACTCTAATTTTGTACTCAGACTCTCTGCAGTGCCTCGTAGCCTTTACCTGTTAGTAGTGCCAATTATATTGGCTGGAATTCGCAATGCCGCGTAGAAAAAAACCTATATCATTCCGTACTTCAGAGGTAGCACATGTGGTTGGCGCTACCTATAGCCAGCTTGCGTATTGGGATAAGACAGGCCTGGTGAGCCCGAGTCTGAGAGCAGCATCCGGAAGAGGTTCGCGCCGTCTATATTCTATAGAAGACATCTTCGAATTAAAGGTCCTGATGAAATTGTTGGATAGTTCGGTGCCTCTACAGCGGATACGGTCGAGCTTCCGCTTTATACGAGGTCAATCCAAGGCTTTATCATCCTTCGTAGTGTTCACGGATGGGAAGACAGTTTATTTCTACGAGGACTATGATGTTCTCGTTGACACGTTAAAGCAAGGCCAGACAGTATTACGTATCGCGGTTCAAGACCTGATCGCAGAAGTGCAGGCCAGGTTGACCAATGAACAATGAGCACAGGGGGGACCCATACTGTCGCAATTGCAAAATATGGCAGCAGCTGGATTTAAACCGCCCGGGAGTAGTTTAGGAGAAAGTCAATAGCCTTGTGGCACATATTTTATAGCTAAAATGAGTGTTTGAGGATATTATAAAATCAAAAAGGGCTGTATTATACAAATAGATGCGGACGACAGCAAAGAGAAGTCTTCTAATTGGAGCAGGGACTTTATCCACAGGATTAGGGATTATCGGTGTTTTTATCCCGATTCTACCTACAACCCCATTTCTATTACTCGCCGCTGCTTGTTATATGCGGAGCTCTGAACGGTTTTATCAATGGCTTATAAACAACAGAATATTTGGAGCCTATGTCAGGAACTACATTGAGGGCAGAGGAATGCCTATAAGGGTAAAGATATTTACCATCCTTCTACTTTGGCTCACTATCGGACTCAGTATAACTTTTGGAGTACAGAACATAGTTGTCAGGATAGTACTAATTTGTATTGCTATTGGGGTTACAGCACATATTTGCCTAATCAAAAAAAGAAAAATTGAAGATATTTAGAAGTAAAACTAACTGGCAGCAGCTGG
>Ga0315546_1001390_pt1 | contig 15373 bp, 10 predicted proteins | sample SalMarSW160170MG_FD_203833 | JGI IMG/M metagenome (GOLD analysis project Ga0315546, IMG submission 203833) | Salt marsh sediment microbial communities from the Plum Island Ecosystem LTER, Massachusetts, United States - Salt Marsh Sediment SW1601-170 ... | reverse complement strand
ATATCAAGGACCATAAAGAAGCCCTACATAAGCTCCTAACAGAGAACTTTCAAATCATTAGAGCGTGACACCGACTTTCTATTCAGGATGGGTATAAATCTCAATACTGTCCTGGCCCCGGTTTACTGGGACCTCGTTGAGCCTGAAGAAGGAACGTTCGACTTAACTTTAGTGGACGGCCTAATACAAGATGCCAGACATTACAATCTGCGTTTGGTTTTACTGTGGTTCGCAAGCTGGAAGAACAGTATGTCATGCTATGCACCCATCTGGGTCAAGACGAACCAGGATCGGTTCCCTCGCGCTCAGAATAAAGACGGCAACGGTATGGAAATCCTCTCAGCCATAAGTTCCGAGAACCGTAAAGCCGATGCCCGTGCATTTACGGCTTTGATGCGACACATCCGTGAGGTAGACGGCCAAGAACATACGGTCATTATGGTTCAGGTGGAAAACGAGATAGGTATGATACCTGATGCGCGAGACCACAGCATCATGGCGAACAATCTATTTAATAAGCCGGTGCCGAAAGAGCTGGTGGACTACCTTATTAAGCACAAGGACACGCTGATTCCAGAGTTCCATAAAGTGTGGCAGGCTGGCGGCCTTAAGACAGCCGGCACATGGGAAGAAATATTCGGCAAAGGTTTAGGAACGGATGAAATCTTCATGGCTTGGCACTATGCGTGCTACGTCAACCATATTGTAGAACTGGGCAAAGCTGAGTACCCGTTGCCGATGTTCGTGAACGCTGCACTGATCCGCCCGAACTATAAGCCGGGCCAATATCCAAGCGCCGGTCCGCTGCCTCATCTGATGGACGTCTGGCGAGCTGGTGGGCCGTTGATTGATTTCCTATCGCCTGATATTTACTTTCCTAACTTTGCCGAGTGGTGTCAAAAATATCAACGCTGCGGCAACCCATTATTTATACCCGAAGCGGTCCGAGGTAGCGAGAGCGCTGTAAACGTGTTTTATGCAGTTGGACAGCATGATGCCATCGGCTTTTGTCCCTTCTCAATCGAATCGATAAGCGACCCGGAGAATAATCCTATCGCCAAGAGCTACGAGGTTCTTTCGCAACTGGCACCTCTGATTCTGGAAAATCAGGGCAAAGGCACAATGGCAGGTGTGCTATTAGACAGAGATAACCAGACTCAGCAGATACAATTGGGTGGCTACGCTCTAAATGTTTCTCATGATTACACCTGGGCGTGGTCGTCCGGGCCAAAAGAGTTGAAACAGTGGCCCCGTGTCGGAGGTATAATGATTTCCGTGGGATCTGACGAGTATGTAATCGCCGGCACCGGCATTATCGTCACCTTTACCCCAAACTCGCCGGGAGAGCCGATTGCAGGAATTGTCAGCATACAAGAGGGCAAGTATGAAAATGGCCGATGGATTGGCGGGCGCTGGATGAACGGTGACCAGAGCCATCAGGGAAGACACCTAAGGTTACCACCTGACAGCTTCGGTATCCAGCGTATCAAGCTATACCACTACCACTGAGATGCCAAGGTGCGCAAGGCGCCGGACGCAGACTCTCATGCTACGTAGCGAGCTTCCGGCCTTCGCGGAGTAGAATCGGATAATCGAAAACGAAATCACACTATTGTTAATTTATCCCTATTAAAGTTTCATATCAGTGCAGTTTTCTACTTTCAATTCACTGTTGTCTTTTGTCTTAATTGAGACGTCATCGAACTTCCACCCCTTTGCATAGGAAATGCTGCCTGCGGTGTCGGCTTCTATATCAACGTCCTTAAAGCAGAAATTCTTTACGATGGATTCGGCCATTCCGGAAGCCGATATCGCCCTGGTGCCACCCGTGACCTTAATACGTGACAAATACACATCTTTTACTTCGGGTATGCCCTTTTCCGGAGGCTCTACCTTTTGCAGCATGGTCTTCCAGTGCTTGGGAATATTCTCGGGGCTGTATCCTTCAGGCAGACTTGAATAACTATAGCTCGGATTCCAGTTCATGGATACCTCAATAGCAGTGCCGACACTGTCCATTTCGAAATCCCTATAATGAATATCCTCGACGGTTCCGCCTCTTGTTCGGGCAGATTTGAATCTGATTCCGATTTTGGTTCCTTTCGCCTTGAGGTTGTAAGCCAATATATGCCTGATGCTGCCGGACGTTTCGCTGCCGCAGGTAATAAGACCGCCTCCCTTACGGGAGATACAATCACGGATGACCACGTATTCAGTTGGCCGATTTACCCTGAGGCCGTCGGCATCACGACCGGCCTTCAAACAGAAATTATCATCGTTGCAATCGATGTCGCAATTCTCAACAAGAATAAACGTCGAAGAGTCAATATCAATTCCATCAGTGCTTGGACCACTGCCGTCAACGTTATTAAGGATAACGAGCCTATCGATAGTGACGTACTTGGAATAGAGAATATGTACGGTCCAAAAACCGGCCTGCTTAAGAGTAATACCCTTAATCGTGACATTTGAGGAGTTTGAAACCAAAAGCGTGCGAGGCCGTTTGCAATCGTAATCCACGACCCAGCGAAGTCCCTTTGGCTCGTAGTCCTGCCTGCGCATTGTCCAGTACTTATTCCAGAAAGGTTTTCCCTGTGCATGAACAGTACCTTCGCCGGTAACGGCTGCATTGTCCTGGCCTATGACGTTTATCAAAGCCGCCGGCCATCTCATCTCTATACCAGCTACGCGGGTGTCTATTTCCGGATAATCTGAAATGTCCTGACTTCCAAAAATTGTAACATCTTTATCAATGCGTAAGTTCACACCTTCTTTGACAAAAATCGAGCCGGCCAGATAGGCACCCTGCTCAAATGTAACAATGCCGCCACCTTTGACTGCGCAATCATCAATAGCAGCTTGTATTGCCTTTGTTGAGAGCGTCTTTCCGTCATTGACAGCACCATAATCAGTCACCTTAAATACAGTCGTTTTTTGGGGTATCTTTTGAGTGCCTACCTTTGTGGCCCACTGCGGCATTGCCTCATCCGAAGAGTTTGCTACGAGACTGTTGTTAAAACTCAACAATAGGGTTATTAGAGTCAACAGCATAACTAATCTCCATGTTTTTATATGTTTAAAACTTTTTTTAGTACGTCAGGCCGAAGCCGTATTCGAAAAGCGGCTTGTCCACCGAGGCGGAATCGTAATCGACATCTCCGACATTAATCGGTATTTGTTCCATCGAGCGAGGCCAGGTGAACGAGAGCTTTCCGGTCGGCTTGTAATCGCCGAAAAGCACATCCGCTACGCCCTGTCCCTCAGTACCCGGCAGCCAGGCGGCCAAAAAAGCATCGGCCTGATTGAGAACATCATTGATTATCATCGGCCTGCCTGAAATCAGAACAACGACAACGGGGATGCCAGCCTTTTTCATGTTACCAAACGCTTCGATATCCTCTCTATCAAGTGAAAGGTCATTGCTGTCGCCTAATCCTTCAACGTAGGATCTTTCGCCGATCACAACAATACCGATATCTGCGCCTTCTGCGCCTGTGCCATTTTGTGAGAAAGTCACTTCAGCTTTCTTTGATACGGTCTTTTTAATAGCTGATAGAATTGTCGTACCACCGGGAGTCACGTTGCCGCTTCCACCCTGCCAGCGAATGGTCCAGCCGCCACATTGATAGCCGAGGTTATCGGCGCATTTACCACCAACATGAATTCGGGCCAGTTTCTTCGGGATAGGCAGAGTCTTATCGTCGTTTTTTAGCAGCACTATAGACTGGCGAACGGCTTGGCGAGCGACCTGTCGGTGCTTAGACGAACCGAAGCTTTTATGGAGGCTTCTATCAGCTAAATGTGAACGTTTCTTATCCATCAGGCCCATAGCAAACTTAACGCGGAGGATTCGTGTCACGGCATCATCTATGCGCGACATCGGCACGGTTCCCTCCTCAACCAGCTCTTTCAAGGATTTGGAAAACTCCTTGTATTCGCTTGGAACCATACCCATATCCATACCGGCGTTAATCGACTTGGCGATGGCGGTTTTGTAATTCCTGTCGAGCTGGTTGATGGCACGATAATCTGAGATTAGAAAGCCCTCGAATCCAAGCTCATTTTTCAGGACATCGGTAAGCAGATATTTGTTTTCTGAGCACTTGACGCCGTTGACGCTACTATAAGAAGGCATAATGGTGCCGACACCGGCATTGATGGCTGCAACGTATGGTGCAAGATGAATACGCCGCAGAGTCTGCTCATCGACCTGTGTATCACCCTGGTCTAACCGAATGCGCGTGTTGCGGCGTCCACCTGCTCCTCTGCCGCTGCGAATCATTGCCGTTGTGCCGCCGTCGCCTGCATAATGCTTGGCACAGGCCAGAATGGAAAGCGGGTTACTAAGCTTGGAACCCTGCAAGCCACGAATTGCCGCTGCGCCGAGGACCTTGACGAGATTAGGATCTTCTGAGAAGCCCTCGTATGTCCTGCCCCAGCGCTCATCGCGAGGGACAGTCACGCAAGGAGCGAAAGTCCAGTTGATTCCGGTAGCTCGGACTTCCTTCGCGGTAATGCGTCCTATCTTTTCTATCAGCTTTGGATTGCGCGTACAGCCAAGGCCGATGTTGTGCGGAAAAATCACGGCATCGAGCACATTACTGTGCCCATGCACCGCATCAACACCATAGAGAATTGGGATGCCGAGACGCGTCTTTAGAGCATGCCCTTGGCAGCGGTCATATAAATCGGTCCAGGCTTCGAGGCTGTTGCCGTCTTTTGGATCGGAGTTACCGCCGCTCAGCACAGAACCGAGAAAGAATTTGCCGATGTCGTTGGCGTCCTTGATATGCTCCTGGTCGGCCTGTATCATCTGCCCAATCTTTTCTTCCAGTGTCATTTGCAAAAGCAGTTGCCTGACCTGTAAGTCGTATGAAGAAAGTGCCTTTGGTTTGGTTATCGCTGGAAACACCTGACAAGATGAAACAAAGAGGCTTATAGCAACGATATTCGATAGAATTATCTGCCAGTGGAGAAAAGTTTTCATCGCTTAAAATTTTCCCTTCGACAAGCTCAGGGCGGTGAGCAAAGTCGAACCGTTTACATATTATCTTTGAAGGGTGAATCCGCCTACGATGGACTGCCTACCTCTATAGGGAATAACTTTATCCGGATTTTTCGTGATTCCAACTCCCGTTCCATGCCTTCTTTTCACGATCACAACGTTGAACCTGCGTACCTGGAGCATTCCCGGAAAGCTGCCTTTTCTGTCAGAAATTGTAAGCAGGCGTCTTGCATCGTTCCAATGAAAGGTAATCGTTGAATATGCACCTTCTTCATAATTATAGTTGTCGTTCTCATCTTCATACAATGTGAAGGTGGCATCGGCTCCGGGGTAAATGCGCAGCTCAATAGGATCAGCCGGCTTCTCAGCAGCGTATTGAACTAATGGGCCCATCGGAATGATTGAGCCTGCCTTTACAAACAAGGGAATCTTATTGATTGGAGCATCTGCGGCGATTGTTTGACCACCGGAGAAAGTTCGACTCGTCCAAAAGTCGGTCCACTGGTGATCATCTGGCAGATACACATCCCTGGTCTTCGGCCTTGGCTCCACGACTTTTTCCTTAGCGTGAATTTCCGGAGTCTTCCAATAAAGCTGGGCTCTGAAAGCGCCCGCGGCGGAATTGGAAGTCTCAAAGGCGAAGTCGTATTCCTTGCCGGCTTCGAGCTCTACCGGCACTGTATAAAACTCCACTGACCAGTAATTGCAGGGCAATTCTTTGCCATCTAAAAAAACTCGTTTTGGCCCGAAGCTTTTCATGTGGAACCGATGCTGTCCTGTCTGAGTTGGGATAAGTTTACCTTCCCAGCGTACAGCGAATGTGGGGTCGGTTATGTATTTAGGCCAGCCGGTGTACCAGAATAGATTGATATTAGGCTCGACCTGCTCGTGACAAGATTCCTTAAACTCTGTATCGTTATAATACTTAGCGACTAAGCCGGGCTTGCCGTCTTTTGTCTTAAAGTGCTCGGACGAGATAAGGATGCTGTCTTCCGGCGGACGATGAATCATATATTCCGTGACGGGGCAGACCATGATGGCAGGGCCAAACATAAATTGGTCATCAATTGAATAAGTCTTTTTATCATCTGTGAAATCCATAGGCAGGCCGCGCATAATCGTATATCCATCGTTGGTGACCTGCCATGCGAGCGAATAGATGTATGGCAATAAGCGATAGCGCAGATTGTCGAAGTTCACCATGGTATCGGTAAACTCGCCGAATTCCCATATTTCACGTGGCGTCTCCGAGCCGTGCGAGCGGAAGATAGGACTAAACGTGCCAAACTGAAACATGCGAGCATAAAATTCCTGGTAGGCCGGGTCTTTGCCACCGTTGGAGAAAACGCCTCCATAACTGCCGATGACGAAAGCGCCGATATCAAACGTCCAGTACGGTATGCCGGCCATACAGTGATTGATACCTGCTGCTATTTGTTTCCTATAAATGTCCCAGTTTGCCCCTATGTCACCCGACCACGTTGTCACGGCATTTCGCTGCTGGCCTGCGAAGGTCGAGCGAGTGAGGATATAGGCACGCCTCTGGTCGCTCTCTTTACGCAGATTTTTGTACAAAGCGTCGGTCATAGAAAGTGAATAGACATTTAAATACCTTGCCCAGGAGCCAAGATAATTGTAGCCGAGCTTTTTCATCTCATACTCGGTGGCTTCTTTCGTAAGGGCGTTTACAACATCCGGCTCGGTCGAGTCTATCCACCAGGCATCGATGCCCGTGGAATACAATCCCTTTTTCAGGTAGTCCCAATACAACTGATTGGCTGCCGGATTCAGGGCATCATAATATTTGAATCCTGCCCAGCCGAATTTGTCGTAGAGATAACCTTTATCGTCCATGTCTTTGAAAATCGGAGTATTTGGTCCAAGTCCGGGCCAGACTGAAATCATAACATGAAAATTTTGGTCGTGGAGTATATCGACCATTTCTTTCGGTCTGGGAAACTTCTTCTCATCAAAGTACATCTGGCTCCAATTCTCTTTAGTCCCCCAGTAGTTCCAATCCTGGATGATATTGTCGACAGGGATTTTCTTTTCACGGTATTGTTGAGCAATGCTCAATAATTCATCGCGATTTTTATAATGCTCCTTGCTCTGCCAATATCCGTATGCCCATTTGCCGTACATCGGTGCCTGCCCTGTGAGGTTCCTATAGCCGGCTATAACCTCATCCATATTTTGGCCGAATATAAAATAGTAATCAACATTGTCACCCACATCGGACCAAAACGAGGCTTTTTCTTTATCATCCGAAAAAACGGTCTTGGAATAATTGTCCCAGAGTATTCCATAGCAGCGGGTGGAAATCAGAAATGGAGTGACAGCATCGGTATTGCTCTGTACTAATTTGACAGAACGCCCCCTATAGTTCATGTAACCATTCTGGTGCTGGCCGAGGCCGTAAAGGCCTTCATCCGGTGTCAGTCTGAAATTCTGTTGAATGCTGAAGACCGACAAGTTGAGATCACGCTCCATCCCTTCGACACGGCTCTCGTCTCGGCGAAGCGCCGAGCCGTAGCCGGACAAGACAGGCTTAATAATCACTCGACCTTGTTCTTCGAGAATGATTTTGTCATCATGGGTAAAATATTGGATTTCGCCGTTACTTTTAGATATTCGCATGGTGATCTTCCCGGATGCCAGATTGACGGCTCCGCTACTTTCCTGAAAGCCGAGATTCATATCAGGCAGGATGTTTTGGATTACAACCAGACTTTTTTTCTCTGGTTTTCCCGTGGGGAGCCATTTTACAACACGAACCGTGTTATCCGCATAGAACTGTACCATCACATTTAGCGTGCCGATTTCGAGATGAACACCATTTTGAACGCGTTTAACATTTGACTGTGCTGCCAGGCATTGAGAAGTCGTGAAAAAAAGGACAAAGCAGCAAAGAATAATATTTCGTGTTTTCATAGTTCCACCTCATTTATATCATAAACAATTCTGGTAATTGGTTAAATGGTAACTTGTCCAGTGAGCTAAAATTTGGAGTGCCTAAAATTATAACTTTAGCTCACTTTAGTTCATTTTAGGCACTTTAGTTCATTTTAGGCACTTTAGCTCATTTTAGGCACTTTATATTTTTCGTGTTAGTGCCTCGTGAACTTGTCAAACACCGTAATGACCGGCAAGGCATTATCGTCATCGTCGAACATGCCTCTGCTTCGAAGACCGCCTGTGACAGCAGGCTCCCACCAAAAAACGCCCTTGCCTCGATTGCCAGGCGTGCTCAGAACCATTCGATGTACCTCATCCAGAAACTGGCTTTGTCCTTCGGGCGTTTCTGGAAACGGCGCTGGTTTGTTTCTATACTCGGTGGGTCTCCAGTTGTAAGCCACTTCCACCAGGATAATGTCCTTGTCGTACTCATTGGCCATGAAAATGAGATTTTCTCTAAGGTCAAGCAATGACCCGTGCCACCACGGGTAGTAGGATTGGCCTATGACATCATAGTCGATACCATACGAATGCCACTTATCAAAGAAAGCCTTTGTCCGCTGCATATCTGCACCTCTGTCGATGTGGATCATAATCAGGGGTCGTTGGGCATTACCGCAGCCTGCATCAACGCCATCAATTCCAGCCTTGAGCAACTCCGCAAAGTTGTCCCAGTTGTTCGGCAGCCTGCCGTCAGGCCAGAGCATGCCGTTGATGACTTCATTGCCAGGTTGAACCATGTCGGGCAGAACATCGGCGTCCCGAAAGGCAATGATTGTGTCCCTTGTGTATTCGAACACCGCTTGAACCAGCTCCTCGTGCGACTTATCCTCCCAGGCCTTGGGAATGTATTGTTTTCCCGGGTCGGCCCAAGTATCGGAGTAGTGATAGTTCAGCAAAAACTTATACCCAAGTTTCTTGGCTTCCTGGGCGAGGGCGATTGTATATTCGAGATTATTTGGCAGGTACGTGGGAGTGTGGAACAGTCGCAGGCGGATCCAGTTGTACCCATGGTCCTTGAAGATTTGCAGTCTAGGTTTTACCTCGTTACCGTCCTTAAATACGGTGCCCCTCTCCTCAGCCTGCTTGAGGAAGGAAAGGTCAGCGCCGATGGCATAGTCGAGGGCATACAGCGATGTCGGGATACAGAGAGATACAAGAAATATTATTACAAAGAACAGAACAGCCTTTAGAGATATCATCTTGATTTTCATGTGTCGCCACTCCTTTCATAAATTAGTCCGCCAAAGGCAGAATGATTTATTTCAATGGATTCGACAAGCTCACCACAAGTTTACAATGACCAGCCGGCGCGGTATGGCGGATTGACTAAGCTGTTTGCCTTCTCATCATTGGTGACGCGCATAGCTTCGACGTCCCATTCGAGCAACTGACCTGTTCGTAGTGCCAGCGTTCCGAGCAGAGCCATCTCGGTCATCTCACAGCCGAATTCGATGGGACAGGCAGTACGTGAGCCTGTTTTGCACGCCTGTGTCCATTCACGGTAGTGATGTTCGGTCCGAGGCAAAGTTTTCGGCGGTGCCTGGAAATCTCGAAACTTTTCCTCCGGCAGCAGCAACGGCCTGGTGCTGCCGTAATAATCAGTCATCATCTGTCCCTTTTCGCCAACGAAGAGAAGCCCGTCACCAGACATGGGCCTGCGTGGATTTAGCCCATCCGGCCGATGTGGTTTCATTCCCCCATCATACCAATATACTTTCAGCGGAGGCAGATTTCCTCTTGTTGGAAATTCCCATGTGACCATGTTAGCGTGACCCTGGCAATCCGGCGTCTTTACAGGTTTAAAGAATCCATCATGACGAGTTGACCCATAGCTGTAGACCGTAGTCGGCGCACCAAGCTGGAGCTCTTTGAAAAAGATATGAAGCGTATGGCAGGCCATATCACCTACCGTACCTGAGCCGAAGTTCCACCAGGGCCGCCAGTTTTCAGGATGATAAGCCGAATTGTACGGCCGATATGGTGCCGGGCCAATCCATAAATCCCAGTCCATACCGGGCGGCGGTGTCTGAGCTTCCGTCGGTCGTAGCAGCGAACAGGGATAAGCCGGGTGGTTACACCAGATATGCAACTCCCTCACCGGGCCGATAGCCCCGGACATCAAAAACTCTGTAGTAGTTAGGGCACCTTCTGTGCCGGCGGCCTGAACACTCGACTGGGTGACCAGATTTTTGTTCTTTAGGACGGCTTGTTTGATCTTCCTGGCCTCACCGATGCTGTGCGCGATCGGCTTGGCGCAGTAGATGTGCTTACCGAGTTGCAGGCCGGCCATTAGGATGATCGCGTGAGTGTGGTCCGGCGTAGCGATGATGAGGGCATCGAAATTCTTCGCTTCTTTATCGAACATTTTGCGGAAGTCGTGGTAGCGTTTGGCACTTGGATATTTTTCAAACACCCCTCTCGACTGAACAAGATTATGGTCAAGGTCACATAAAGCGACTATTCGTTCATCTTTGCATCCATCGAGATAATGACGACCCATACCGCCCACACCGATACATGCGATTGTGAGGGTATCGCTTGGCCCCTGATAGCCGGTGCCTCCGAGGACATGACGTGGGACAATAAAAGGTGCAGCAAGACTGGCAGCCAAAAAACTACGTCGAGATAGTCCTTGTTTAGCATTATTGACAAGGCTTGCAGACTTGTCCTCCGTAAGGAGTCCATAGGACTGAGCTTGTCGAACGGATTGGTTGGGGTTCACAGACTTGCGAGATGACATTTGAAATATCTCCTTTCTACATAAATAGATGCGCCAAGAAGAGCACCTTAACACAAAATGTGGGCGAAAACCCAAAATTTATTGCGGGATTTTCTGGGATAACGGACGCAGCGGCCGAATATAAATATTCCGGTATGCTATCGGGCCATGATCGCCTTGCAACATCAGAGGATTCGTCGCAGCTTCCAGATGCTTCATTGCCGCAGTCGTTGGTCCTTCTCTTTCGACATTCTCATGAATCAGCACCCCATTGTGGAGCACCCGCAGAAACTTTGCATTAGCGATTTTTTTGCCTTGTTCGTCAAAACGAGGTGCCTGGAACCAGATGTGGAACGACTGCCACTGCCCTGTAGGCCGCTCTGCCCGCACCTTTGGAGCAATACCGCCGGGCTTGGCGCGATCTGTCGGACGTTCATAATTGTATATAGCGCCGCAAATATTGGTTATATGTTTATCTAATTCATCCGGAGTCCTGCCGTAACTGTCCCAAATCTGAATTTCATATAATCCATGTAGATACACGCCGGAGTTGGATTTGTCCGAAACCATGAACTCAAGATACAATTCCACGTCTCCGAACTTTTCTTCGGTGACGAGGTCCGAGGGAACAGGCTTGAAGTCAGTTGCAGTGTTTACAATACGGTCACCTTGATTGTTCCGGGCTTTCAACAGCCGGGGATTATCGGGACCACCCCAATAAACAGCCGATGTGGCAGTCCATCCACCTCTCTCTGGATTACGATACAACCAGCCGTCAAGGTTTTTGCCGTTGAGTAGAGGTTTCCAGCCGTCCTCCAGCAGGTATGGCGGATCGCCGTGATGATTACCGTCATTGACTGCCGGAAGGTCATCCGCGGCAGCCGGTGAAAACAAAGCCGCAGCAAAGACAATGCTGATAAGAAAATGTTTCATTTGTGTACTCCTTTCCCTCTACGGCTCCCCCCTGCTTTCTTGCGAAAGCAAGAAGGGGGGCTGAGACGAGTTTTATCCTTCGCACCCCTTAGGGGGGAGAATGGACGAATCACAAAAGCTGTTGCAGCGCCTTTTTCCAGCCTTCGTAATAAGCATTAACTTTACCAGTATCAGAACCGGGAGAAAACTGTTTTTTGTTTGCACTCCGTAAGGAGTCCCTAGGACTGAGGTTCTTTAATTGATCGAGACAAGTGAAAATGTCCTCTTGAAGACCAGCCAGGTAGGCCGCACCGAGAGCAGAAACATCTTCTATGCCAATGTTGACGACGTTTGTCCTCAGCAGGTCGGCCAAGAACTGCATGACAAAATGATTAGCTGTTATACCCCCGTCAACCTTAAGTTCCTTCAATTTAATCCCACTATCTTCCTCCATAGCGGCAATAACATCTTTTATCTGATAAGGAATAGATTCCAGTGCGGCACGCACAATGTGGTTTTTATCACAACCGAACGTTAAACCTAAAATTGCAGCTCTTAAATCCATTTTCCAATGAGGAGCGCCAAGGCCGCTGAAGGCAGGGATCAGATACACACCATTATTATCCTCAACGGAATGGGCCATTTCCTGGGTCTGTCGGCTGTCCGCAAATAATCCCAGCCGATCGCGCAGCCAGTTAATAGTAGCTCCACAGGTGACGATTATACCCTCCAGTGCGTAATCGACTCTGTCGTTTGTACTCCAGCAAATGGTCGCAACCATCCCTTTTTCTGATTTTATTATTTTTGAGCCGGTATTAAGCAGAATAGATGAACCGGTGCCCATAGTTGCTTTGGCCGTACCTGGGTAGAAACAACCTTCCCCAAAGGCAGCCGCATGGGAATCTCCTATCATGGCCGATATATTTATCTTATCCGGCAAGAGTCCGTCAAAGTCAGACCGACCATAGAAGTGGGAAGAAGGCTGGGGCTGCGGTAGATTAAGTTTTTTCAGATTGAACTTGCCTAAAAGATGTTTGTCCCACTGAAGGTCGTTTATATTGAAAAAAAGAGTGCGGCAGGCATTAGTATAATCTGTAAAGTAACTTTGTCCCTGGGTAAGCTTAAATAACAGCCAGGTATCGACGGTCCCAAAATACGCATCCCCGGCATCAATCGCATTTTTTATCAGGTGGTCGTTTTCATAAAGCCAGATAAGTTTGGTTCCCGAAAAGTATGGATCGATTATCAAACCTGTTCGTCTCCTGACCTCGTTTTCAAGTTCAGAGCCTTTCAGGCGATTGCAAATATCGACTGACCTTTTACACTGCCAGACAATCGCTCTGCAAAGAGGATTTCCCTTTTTGTCCCAGAGAAGAAAAGTTTCCCTCTGATTTGAAATGCCGCAGGTTGTGATATTTTTCGAACTTCTGGAAGAGTTTTCTGAAAACTTCTTTAAGCATAGTTTTACAGAATCCAGCACGCTCTTATAGATTTCAATTGGGTCCTGCTCTACAAAGCCTGGCTTGGGAAAGTAAGACTTTAGTTCTTTAGATGCTTTTGAAACAACCTGCCCCCTGGAATCAAAAATGAGCGTTTTGGTTCCACTGGTACCCTGGTCAATAGCCAAGATATAGCTTTCAGTCATATTTAACTTTAACCTTTTTTCAATAACTTTCTGGCGTTTTCCAAGATTCCATTTTTGTCTATTTTGTAAAATGCCCTGATTTGCTCTCGTGGGCCGGCTTTGGCAAAATGGCCTTGCGTAATGCCCAAACGAACTATCCTGGCATCGAGTTCCTCTTCAGCAATAATTTCAGAAATGAGACTACCCAATCCACCATGCAGAGAATGCTCTTCCACAGTAATAACATTCTTTGTTTTTTGAATCGAATCGATGATTCCTTTTTTGTCCACCGGTCTTATAGAGGAAACATTGATGACCTCTGCATTTATGGAATTGGCTTTCAGGGTCTGTGCTGCGGCGTAAGCTTCGTGAACAACTGAGCCTATGGCAAAGATACTTATATCATCCCCGCAAGTAAGGACATCTACCTTGCCAAGCTCGAATTGATAATCTTTGCTGTGAAGCACGGGGAACTTCGCGTTATCCATTCTTATATAAACCGGCCCTACATGCCGCAGCGCAAAGTCGAATATTCTTTCTGTTTCAACCGGGTCAGAAGGGGCTAAAATGATAATATTGCCCAAACCTCTCATAATAGAAATGTCATCGATTGCATGATGAGTGCTTGCCAGCGGGCCGTATGAAACGCCGGCATTTAAGCCCACGAGTTTTACATTCATATCCGAATAACATACATCATTTTTAATCTGCTCATTAGCTCGAGCTACCAAAAAACAAGCCGCATTAGCGGTTACAGCTACGTATCCCCCAAGAGATAGCCCAGCGGCCACTCCAACAAGATTCTGTTCTGCAATCCCAACGTTAATAAGCCGGTCAGGATACTTTTCCTGGAAAGGGGCAATTTTCGCGGTGCTGGTAGAGTCACTCACCAGAACTACTAAGTTAACATTATCCTGAACCGCTCGGATAAAGCATTGGACCATGACCTCTCTAAGATCTATCCTTAACTGCTCTGTCATTACTCCAATTCCTCTATGGCCTGTGTAATCTGATCGCCGAAGGGTATTTTGTGGTGCCAGGCGGCCCGGTCCTCTATAAACGAAACTCCTTTACCCTTGATAGTGCGGGCAATAACCACATGAGGTCGGCCATTGTGCATATCCAGTCTTTCAATTGTATCAATAAATTTTGCCACATCGTTGCCGTCCGTGACCTGGATGTCAAAGCCAAATGCCTTCCACTTATCCTCCAGAGGTTCTAAAGCCATTATAGTTTCTGTGCGATCAGCTAACTGTAGGGTATTGCGATCGACGATGACGATAAGATTATCGAGTTTGAAATGGGCGGCACTCATAGCGGCTTCCCATATAGAGCCTTCCTGAAGTTCGCCGTCTCCGGTGAGAACATAAGTGCGGAAGGTCCTCTTGGCCATTTTCCCGCTTAGCGCCAAACCGACGCCTACCGAAAGCCCGTGTCCTAATGCACCGGTGTTTAATTCGATGCAGGGTGTTTTTTGTCGCACAGGATGGCCGGGTAGAGCAGAGTCAAATTGCAGATAGTCAAGTAAAAGTGATTCATCAATATAACCTGCTTCGGCGAGGGTGCAGTAAAAACCGCCTATTCCATGACCTTTGCTTAGGATTAACCTGTCTCTGTTGGGATCATTTAGGTTGTTTTTCTGAATATTTAAAATGCGAAAAAACAGAGAGGCCAGGATATCGGTCTCAGATAAATCTGCTCCAGTGTGTCCTTGGCCCGCGTGTGAATTCATCTTTATAATTTTTTTGCGTATCTCTTTCGCCTTCTTTACAATTTCATCGGGCGATAATGGAAATTCATTACTCATGACAGTAAAGGTCCCATTTCATATATTTTGATATTGCCTCACGCAACGCTTCTGCACAGTGGCTGCGTGTCATAGCCACGTGATGCTCGAAGCCGTTCTGACATAAATAGGCCAACAATTCTCTAAGAAAGTGTATGAAAAGTAGTATTTTGTCCGATAACTGATGTATGGACAATAAAAACTACCCAAGCGATTTGACAAATGAACAGTGGAAATTGATTGAACCATTGCTGCCACCTGCCAAAGCTGGTGGGCGGCCCCGCAGCACTGATTTGCGCCAAGTGATTAACGGCATCCTCTATCTGGTGCGCACAGGATGCTCCTGGCGAATGCTGCCTCGCGATTTTC
>Ga0315546_1001388_pt1 | contig 15378 bp, 13 predicted proteins | sample SalMarSW160170MG_FD_203833 | JGI IMG/M metagenome (GOLD analysis project Ga0315546, IMG submission 203833) | Salt marsh sediment microbial communities from the Plum Island Ecosystem LTER, Massachusetts, United States - Salt Marsh Sediment SW1601-170 ... | reverse complement strand
TAATTTTCTCCGTGGCTTCGAGGTCCCCATGAGTATCGCCGACGAAAATGACTGTGTCTGACTCCAACTGTATCAACTTTGCTTCCGAGGCAAACCTCTTTTCCGCCTCGTTGAGCAACTCTTTTATTTCTTCTCTGGTCATAGGACAAAGCTTTCCTTCACGGAATTGTGCATCCCCACAGCATAGATGTTTTTCGTGATAAAAATCAACACTTGCTCTGGAAAGCCTCGCCCATAATTGTTTTTGCCTGAGTGCTTTTGGTATGATGCAAATATGAAAGCCGGCCTGGTTTATGACCCAATCTATTTGGAACACGATACCGGTGACCACGTGGAGAATTCTCAGAGGCTGGTAGCTGTGATGTCCTATTTGAAAGAAACTGGAATTAAAGATAAACTGACCTGCCTACCTTCGCGCCCCGCCTCGCTAGAAGAGCTACAGATGATACATACGCCGGAGTACATCTCCTATGTTAAGAGCAAAGCGGAAGAGGGTGGTGGTTGGCTTGACCCTGATACCGTAATGTCTCTGAGGTCTTACGAAGCAGCCTTATATGCTGCCGGTGGGCTCATGGTGGCTGTAGAAGTGGTGATGAAGGGGGAGGTGGATAACGCTTTTGCTTTGGTTAGACCACCAGGGCACCATGCCGTTCGTGATCGAGCAATGGGCTTTTGTATTTTCAATAATGTGGCAATCGCCGCTAAATTTGCCCTGGGCGAGTTCAATCTCAACCGTGTTCTTATCGCTGATTTTGATGTCCATCATGGCAACGGGACTCAGGATGCTTTTTATGCCGATCCCAAAGTCCTTTACTTCTCCACCCACCAGTATCCTTTTTATCCCGGGACAGGATGGATGGATGAAACTGGAACAGGTGAAGGAGAAGGAACTACGGTTAACTTTCCCATGGCCGCTGGCTGGGGCGATGGGGAGTACTTGAGAGCCTTCAACGAGGTCTTGGTTCCGGTAGCCCTGAGACTTCAGCCACAGCTCATCCTGGTTTCAGCTGGCTTCGATGCTCACTGGGCTGACCAGCTGGCTATGATGCGGGTGAGTGTTAAAGGTTTTGCTCAAATGGCGATGGTATTGAGAGAACTGGCCGTTGAACTATGCCAGGGGCGTCTCGTTTTTACGCTGGAAGGTGGTTATAACCTCCACGTAGTCGCTTCTTCCATAAAAGCTGTTTTTGATGTACTTTTGGGTAATTCAGAGGTAGATGACCCCTTGGGAAAAGCATCAATGGCAAGAAACCCCGGGGGATTTGACGAGCATATCAGGGAAATAAAGAGAATACACAATATTTGGTGATAGCTCTCAACATACAACTATTATGTAGTTCTCTTAGTGAAAGGCAAGAGTGCTCTCCACTCCTTCTTTTCCCACATCACCAGAAGCTGGCTGGAGATGCAGACAGAGCTGTAGGTGCCGATGATAACGCCGAGGAGCAACACCAGGACGAAATAGTGTATGGTGGCTCCGCCAAAAAGGAAAAGGGCTAAGAGCACAAAAAGGGTGGTCAGGGCAGTATTTAAACACCTCCCCAGCGTTTCTATGAGGCTATCGTTTACAATCTCGGCAAAGTCGGGTCTGATGTGCCTCGATACATTTTCTCGAATGCGGTCAAAGACAACCACAGTATTATTGATGCTGTAGCCAACAACGGCAAGCAGCCCGGTGATAAACAGGGCATCAATCGCCACCCCGCCAAGCCAACCCAGGAGAGAGAAAATTCCCACTATTATGAACACATCGTGGATTAGAGCAATGATGGCGCAGGTACCCCAGCGAAAAGGCTTGGGCATGCGGCGAAACGCCCAGACAATGTAAAACAGCATAGCCACAGCAGCTATTATTACGGCGATGACGGCATTGCGGGCTGTATCTGTAGCTATATGGCCCGAGACCATAGCGTAGTCACGGATCGTAATCTCGCTGCCCAAGCGCGTCTCCAACTCTTTAGTCAGGTCTTGGCGTTCTTGGGATGATATTTCTCTGAGACGGATCAAAAAATCGTCTCCGCTCCCTTGAATCATAGCTTCGGGATACCCTAAATTGGTTAATTCCTGGCGTAACTGCTCTTGCTCTACTTGTGGAGTAAATTGAAGAATCATAGAAGTGCCACCGGTAAAATCTGTTCCAAGCCGCAGCGGGGTTCCGAGCTGTATCTGAGAGATAACCAGGGCAACTATTCCTATAACTACAAGTATTTCCGAAATAAGGAAAAACCACCGCTTCTTACCGACAAAGTCTATCATTTCTTAACTCCGTAAGCTGCCAGATTGGTGACCACCTGGCTGCCTATAATCAGGCGGAGGAATGTTCTGGTAATAACAATGGCTGTGAACATGGATAAGGCTACACCGATAAATAAAGTCAAGGCAAATCCCCTAACCTTATAAGCGCCGAATGTACCCCCGAGCCAGAAAAGGACGAGGCAGGCGATAAAGGTGGTGATGTTGCTATCTCTGATAGCGGTCCAGGCATGGTTGAATCCGGCCTCGACGGCAGCCCCTAGACTGCGTCCTGCTCGCAATTCCTCCTTGATGCGCTCAAAGATAAGGACGTTGGCATCTACAGCCATGCCGAAGGACAAAATGGCAGCAGCAATGCCAGGAAGGGTCAAGGTTATGTGCGAGGAAAAAAGATTGAAGATAGCGAGAAGAAAAACACCATAAATTCCCAGACTACAACAAGCTATTAAACCGAGTAAGCGGTAGTAAAGAATCATAAATAGCGAGAGTAATATCAATCCAATTGCGGCGGCTAGCATACTTTTTCTTATAGAATCGGCACCTAAACTGGCATCTACATCTCTCTGGTCGATGATTGTTAAGGGCAGGTCTAAAGCACCGGAGTTAAGCTGAATGGCCAACGTCTTGGGCTCATTTAGGTTATTTACAGTCCAGGCGTCGTTCGTAATCACCCCCTTTGCCTCAATCACTGCTTGCACTATGGGTGCTGAGATAAGTTTATTATCGAGGAATATGCCAAGAGGCTTATTCAAGTTGCGGCTTGTGATTTGCCTAAAAAGAACCGCACCCTCCGCGTCCCATTCAAAAGCTATTTGTGGCTTATTTTTTACCTGGTCCAATATCACGGTGGCATTAGGTTTCAAATATTTTCCGGTAAGTTCTCTCTCCTGCCCATCGCTGCCAACTGCCTTGGCTATAACCCACGTTGTATTTCCACTGGCATCAAGCTTCTGCTCGCGGAAATTCAACTCGGCAACTTCACCAATAAGCTTAACGGCTTCATCAATATCCTTCACCCCCGGAAGCTGGACTAATATGCGGTCAGTCCCTAGTTTCTGAATTACAGGCTCAGCAACTCCGTACAAATCAACCCTTCGCTGGATTTTATCAATCACCGATGCCATAGCTTCGGCATCAGTGATGGAAGGGTCTTTCTTAGATAAATCAGCCTCGTAGAGCAACTGGCTGCCACCCCTAAGATCAAGTCCCAGCCTTAGCCCATTTGGGCCAAGTAGCTTTGTGTTTACGGGCAATATAGACCATAAGGCGAAACCGAACAGAGCAAGGATGAAAATCAATAAATAAACGTTTCTACTTCTCAATTTAGTCTACTTTGTGTTGGGGATTGTTTTTACTCCAGAATTCTGGGATTTTTGGGAAACTCTTGTTTGCCGTTTGCTCACAGCTGACAACTCTCTTCGAACCAAGGCTAATGCTTCTTCTCTGGTGCTTAACTCACCGCTGGCATGAGCCTCGTTGACTATGGCAAGGAGTTTGCCAATCAGTGGTCCTGGTGCTAAGTCAAAGTTGTTCATTATATCATGGCCATCAATGAGTTTCACCGGGAAGATTTTGGCTTGCTGCTTGTCATGTTCTGCCAGTATGTAGTTTATTAATTGGCAATGTTTCTTCCAGTCCTCCATGGATGCCAGGGGCCCGCGGCTGGCCAGATAATCGGCTAAAGCTAGGACTAGAATATCAATGCCGGCCTCGCCAGTATCCCGAAAGTAGCGATAAATTGCCCGTTGGGTAGGAAATTCTTCATTTGCCATCTGAACTGGACGGAGGTGGTGATAGACAAGGCTTTCCACCAGTCTTATTTCCCGATTGCTAAATCGCAACCGTTCCAAAATGTTCGCAGTCATCGCTGCTCCTTGTTTGGTATGCCCTAAAAATCTGGCTCTACCTGTATCATCAATAGACTTTGTCATTGGTTTAGCAATATCATGGAATAGACCAGCTAACTTGAGTAGAACCTTATGGTCACTTCCGCTGGAAACTTCCTGGGATAAGTGCTTCTCTATTACGTCAGACCAAGGAACAGTAGTTAGCATAGCGTCGTTGCTGTACTCCCAATCGCTTTCTCTAATGAGGAATTCTATGGCAGCTACGGTCTGTAAAGAGTGTTCGAAGACATCCCAGAAGTGCACTGTTGGTTGCTCTACTCCCTTGCTCTCTGCTAGCTCGGGGATTAGAGCTAGCAGCAAGCCAAGTTTATCTAAGTATCTCAGATGGTAGGCAGCTCGGGGCAGAGTGAGCAAACGAAGCAATTCTTCTCTAACTCTTTCCCCCGAGACTTCAGTGATAGCCTGGGAATAGCGGTGAATTAGAGATTCCGTCTTTGGCTCTATAGTGAAGTCGAGCTCGGCAGCCAACCTCACTGCCCGCAAGAGTCTAGCGGCATCGGCCTCAAATATTTGCTCGCTTACCCCCCGCACTAGTTTATCCCTCAAATCCTCCTTACCGGAAAAGGGGTCGATAAGCTTTGAGGGTGATTGCTTTTCAGTCAAGAAACTTGCCGATTTTCGGGAACTCATCTTGGGGGCTGTGCTGGCAGTGACAAATTGGCTGAGTTCTACAGCCATGGCATTGATGGTAAAATCGCGGCGGGCAAGATCAGATTCAATGTCTCCAGTAAAAGGGGAGAAATCAAAATGCCACTCTACACCACGCGATTCTTGGTTATGTGAAGTCTCTCTTGGCTGTTTATCTTCAATCACCACTACTCTAGCTATGTTGTTGACATCATCAAGGAGCACAAATTTGCCTCCTATTTCTTGGGCTATTTTGCGAGCTATGGTTATGGCGGCGCCGCTTACAGCAATATCTATGTCGTTGGTCTTCCTTTCCAGAAGCCAATCACGGACGAAGCCACCAACGATATAGCCTCGCCTTTTCTGGATAGCTAACAGGTGGGATATCTTAGCTAGGGTGGCAGGTAAATTGCCGCTTTTTGTGAAGGACATGACAGCGAATTATAGTTTGTGGCAGCAAGAATTGTAAAGGTCTATTGACTTTTATGAAGCAGTATCATTTTGGCTTATAAATTGGAATGCATTTCATCAGTATAACGTCTGCCAGGGAAGGGAAAGGTCGGGCTAATTTATCTAGTGTCTTCAGAATAGCATAAGAGACAGAATGGGGAATTTTGGAAAGTAAACTACCCCACAGGGGAAGCCCAAAAAACAGGGATATTCCCTTTGTTTTCTTAATTTCAAAATGCTGCTTCACCAAGCTGCTTAGGAATGGGTAATCAAATTTATATGTATGGTCTGATGGTGGCTCCCAGGGCTTCCTTTCCTTAGCCAAGGAAGGGGAAAGAAACTCGGTTACTGGATATAGCTTCTTTCCTAAGCGGAAACCTAGACTATCAAAATTAGCTATGGAAATTATCATCTCTCCTCCAGGTTTAAGCACGCGGGCAATCTCCTCCATTGTTTTGCTGGGCGAGAAGAAATGGTCTAACGCCCCCTTACACATAACTTTGTCAAAGGAGTGCGGCTTAAAAGGTAAATTCTCCCCTATTCCCTGGGCTAAAGCTACTTGGGCATTGTTTTCACTGAGATACTCTTTAGCTCGGACTATCATTACATTGGAAGGTTCAATCCCGACAACTCTTGCCCCCTTTTTCAATAGTCGTGAGCCATCGATAGCCTTGCCGCAGCCGACATCCAGTATTAGCTCGCCATGGCTGGGGTCCACCTCTGCCAGGGTTAGATGGAGCATTCGCTGGAATAAAAATTCCAGGTTAGGGTAGACTACGTCGGGCACTACATCGTCGTCACTCCATTCTAGGTCGATTTTTTCCGTATTATGATTCTGTATCATGATTTAGATTCGAGATTCTTAATTGCGGGGCTATCAAGTTTGCACAGAGCCCCAGTTTTTGTAGCTGGATTTATTGAGCCTCCTGCCAGCAAGAATATTGGTTAAGTTTGTAAATAGCTTTAGCTGCACGTTCCATGGAACAAAAGACTGGGGTGGAAGCTGCAAGGAGCCTTTGCTCTATCTGCAATCGTTCTGACTCAGCGGAGCCAGGCGGCAAAACGACTATTATGGGCTTATTGTGCCTGCCTCCAAGCTCTATAAAGAATTCGTTTATTTCTTCCAGTCCTTTCCAGGAGTAAATTGGTAAGAGGATGTCTATGTCCTCTTGAATTAAGACGATGTCGATAACAGTATCCCTTGCTACCAAATCTATGGCTTGGAATAGAGTTGCCATGCCGTGTGCTTGGCTTACATCTACAGGATTACGCAGAATGCTACCTACTTCTCCCAGGAGTTTGCCCAGTTCTTGCTTTGTCTCAGGGGAGAGAGGTGGGATTCTGAGCCCTCTCTCCACACAAGCATCGCCGGCGGATACTGAGATGCCACCGCCCCCATCAGCTAGACCGCCAATAATGGCTGCGCTGGTACCTTGCCAGCAGTTAAGCTGTTGGAAGATGAGCAGGGTGTCGGTTAATTCTTCTAAACTATAGGCTTCGATAGCGCCAGCTTGCCTCAACATCGCTGACCAGATGGCTGCTGAGCTGGCTAAAGAGCCGGTGTGGGACATGGCAGCCTGGGCGCCAACCTCTGTTCTCCCTCCTTTCCAGACGACTAGTGGCTTAACCTTGGTTACTTCTTTCATTGTGTTGAAAATACGAGTTCCGTCTCTCGTTCCCTCAAGGTATGCACCAATGACTTTGGTTTTGGGGTCAGCACCCAGATATTGCAAAAAATCACTGGCATCCAAATCAATGCCGTTGCCAAAGCTGACTCCCTTGCTGTAGTTGATATGGCGAGCTATCCCGATTTCGATTAATTTAACAGCGATGCCGCCACTTTGGGAAATGAAGCCCACGGGGCCAGTTTTACCAATTTTCCCCATGAGTGATGGCATTTTGTGTTCGGGGCAATATAGACCTATGCAATTAGGACCGATGATGCGAATACCTCCTTGTCGTGCTTTTTCCAGCATTTGTTCCTCTAGTCTGTAGCCTTGTGGTGTACCCATCTCGCTGAATCCAGCGGTGAAGAATTGGACAGCCTTGACTTTTTTGATGGCGCAATCATCGAGGAGATCCAACACAGATTGCCGGGGAATGGCGACAATAACGTAATCTACGTCCCTGGGGACTAGCCTGAGGTTAGGGAAAATCTCGAGGTTGAAAATTTTGCCGCCACTGGAGCCAACAGGATAAATAGGTCCCGGGAAGCCAGCGGAAAGCAAAGCCCTGACCCATACAGAGCCGACTTTTATCGAGGTAGACGATGCCCCGATGACCGCCACAGATTTTGGGTAAAAGAGAGGCTCAAATTCCTTAAGCTTTTCTTCAAACAAAGGTAATCCTTGGGAACCTCAGTCTGTCTGGTGAAATTCGAGTTTAGCAGACTTCTGGTCGAAACTTATGGTCATTGGGGTAGTGGCCATTTGATTATCACTCCAGGATTATTCGGGCATCAATAGCTACAGCCTTATCAGGATAGGCGAATATGGGATTGAGGTCAAGTTCCTTTATTTGAGGATTTTCCTCTACAAATTTAGACACCTTGACTATTAGTTTTTCCAGTGCCGGGATGCTAGCTGGCTTCTGGCCTCTGTACCCTTCCAGTATGGGATACCCCTTTATTTCCCTAATCATTTCCCTGGCATCCCTTTCGGTAACCGGGACTATTCTGAAAGAGACGTCCTTTAACACCTCTACCAGAATACCGCCGAGCCCAAACATAAGTACAGGACCAAATTGAGGATCCTTGCTCATGCCAACAATCACTTCCACTCCTGGCGGAGCCATCGGTTGTACTGATACACCCTGGATTTGGGCTTCAAGGTATGCCTGTTTAACGGAGGATATAATCTCATTATAAGCCTTGCCTACTTGAGTAGCGTTGGCTAGTCCTAGTTTAACACCGCCGGAATCGCTTTTGTGAACCACATCAGGGGAGCTTATTTTCAACACTACAGGAAAGCCTATTTTCTTGCTTATAGAAATAGCCTCCTTTTTACTTCGAGCGAGCTGCGCTTCAACAACAGGTATCCCTGCTTTCTTAAGAAGATCCTTGGATTCGACCTCGGTTAGCACATTTTGGCTCTTTATCATTACGTATCTCCTTCCATTGGTGTGATTATTCTAAATTAGCCCTTTATTGTAACTCGTTATTCATTTTTTCTCTAGCGGGTTTGTGGTTTGACTTATTCACTAAAGCAAATAAAATAGCCTATCACCTTGGCTTGCACAAGACTTCCTTGATCCTCAACTCAAAAAAGTCGTGGGTATGAGCTGGCTTAATGACCAGTGCTGTATCTGCTCCCCTCGCTGTGCCGCCGATAGAGATTACCTCCTCGTCCGTCCTTATGAGACCAGCATCGGCAGCCATAAGAGCTATCTCACAAGCTACTTTGGTGCCCTGCCCAAAGACCCTTAAGGTTTGAGCTATAATCTCATCCACCTGGTAGGTATTGAATCTACGGCGCACTGCCCTGCCCACCCCGCCAAAGGCATGGGTGGCAGTGAGAATTAATCCCCCCTTCTCCAATATCTTAGCCCTGTTTTGCGGGCTTAATTCCTGAACATCGGGGGCCTGCAGCCCTGTAGTATGAGTAACTACCACTACCTTATAGTTGGCGAACGCCTTCACTGCCTCCAACCCAGTTTCCCCGCTGGTAGAGGCTACCACTATGGTTTTTATCCCTAACTCCTCGGCTCTCTTCTTAGCTACCTCAAGGGTTTTCTCAGTGGTTGCACTGCCTGATTCAAGAAAATAGACACTTTGGATTTCCATCATATCGGAATTGACACCTCCCTTCTTTAGTAATAGTATCTTACCAAATAAGGAAATGAGAATCATTTTTGTCCACGGTTCAGGCGCTTATGGGGACATCTGGCACTATCAAACCGACTACTTCCCGGATGGCGATGCTGTCAACTTACCCGGACACCCCCATGGTCAACCACTTAATGGCGTAGGGGAATGTGCTGACTGGCTCAGGAAGTACATCGAAGGGAGGGGATATAAAGATGTGGTCTTGGCTGGACACTCCTTGGGTGGGGCTATAGCTCTGATGTATGCCCTGAGATACCCCCAGGAGTTGAAGGGGATTATCATCATCAGCAGTGGAGCCCGGCTCAGAGTTCACCCTAGGTTTTTAGCCCCATGTGAAGAGGCTATTAAGGGCAATCTCCAGGAGTGGAATCAACTAGTGGAAGAAATCTATCGCTTAACGCCGGAGGATTATAAACGGGAAGTCGTAGAAAAACAGAAGGCTATTGGTCCTGCCGTCATGCTCAATGACTTCCTTTGCTGTGATAAGTTTGACCTCATGGACAAAGTTCAGGAGATAAAGCTACCTGCCCTTATTATCTGTGGTGAATTGGACGTAATGACCCCTGTGAAATATGCGAATTACTTAGGAGCCAAGCTCGCTAACTCCAGGGTGGTGGTTATCCCCCAGGCTACCCACCTTGTCCTCGCTGAGAAACCGGAAGCGGTCAACAAAGCCATAGAAGATTTCATCAAAGGGATACCCTCTTAAATTTCCTTGGTATTTGCAGCAAAACTAGGCACATAAGTGTCCTTAAAAAACAGTTGCTACATCAAGCTTGGCACGATGTAGTAGGCGTAACCTCGCTAGCCAGTTTGAGCTTTTGAGTATCGCTCCACTGCCACCGCAGGCCATTTCCCTTCGTCTCCAGCCGTAGAACTCCCTTGGCTATTAATTCGCTCATCCACCGCTGGGCTACCTCTATGTCAACGCCTAGCTTCCCGGAAACTCGGCGGGCTAGCTCAGCCTCGGCGTTACCGGGATTCAGGGTGGTGGCTGACGCCACCCCTCCGAGCCCCTCGATGACATCTCCTTGAAGCAGAGTCCACACGAATTCGTCTCTTTCCTTTCCTTCGATTATCTCTGCGCACGAGGCATCTCCATCTTTAGCCCGGCGCTTTATATCATCCCAGGCATCTTCGACCCCCCGGTCGTAGATAGACATGGCTTCTTTCACCATCTCTTTGCTCATGGTCGCTGTCGCGGTGATGGGCTCATTGGCGTTATAGCGGGCCCAGTTTCGGCTGAGGATGCGGACGCCATAGCCCTTAGCTCTCTCGTATAGTTCGGTTCCGGGGAGGGGAGACAGGATATGGAAGCCATATTTGGCGCCGTATTTGTGATAAAGCTCATCGCCAAAGGCTATAGATTTGATAGCCGTATCCCAGCTTTCCCCGGGAAGCCCGAAGATGAAAGAATTGAAGACATTGATGCCAGCCTCAGCGGCTATCTTGACTCCGCTCCTCACCTGATCGAGGGTGATGCCCTTCCTTATGGTCTTCAGGATTCCCTCATCAGCCGACTCGACGCCAAATAGTACCCATTCGCAGCCGGCCCGTTTCATTAGCTGAGCCAGGTCTTCGCTAATCCTATCCACCCGGGCAAAAACGCTCCATTTTATCTTCAGGTTACGCCTGAGCATTTCCTCGCACACCGCTCGGGCGTGGTGGTGATTGAGGGTAAAGGTGTCATCAACAATGTTGATTTTCGCAAGCCCGAAATCGTGCTGGAGTTTCTCAATCTCATCAACCACAAGCCCGGGGCTGCGAAAACGGACTTTGGGACCAAACATCCGGTGTCCTGAGCAGAAGATACAGCTATAGGGGCAGCCACGGCTGGTTATTACCGTGCATGGGGTGTCCAGGGCGCGGTACCTTGCCATGGGCAACAACTCGCGTGCTGGTAAAGGTAGCTGGTCGAGATTCTCAATGCGAGCTTGGGGAGGTGTCTTTACCACCATACCTCCATCTGCAAAGGCAATCCCGGACACCTGGTGGATGTCTTTGTCTTCTTCCACTGCCCTGACCAGTTCGACCAGGGTTCTCTCTCCCTCACCAATGACTATGGCATCAATCCATGGTGACTGAAGCAGTGTTTCTTCCAGAGCAAAGGTAACATGAGGCCCGCCGATAACGGTGAAGATGTGTGGATCGAAAGCTTTACATACCTTGAGCATCCTCCTGGCAATTGGATAGTTCAAGGTAACACAGGTGGCGCCCACAAGCTGGGGTCGGTATTCCTCGAGTTCTCGCCTCAGCTTCCTGGGATGGTACTGGGTCACAAGGAAATCCAGAATCTTGACCTCGATACCCTCTCTATTCAGGACACTGGCTAAATAACTTAAAGAGAGGGGAGGGACTGGGCTCTCCTCTAGAGGGTGTGGCGTACTCAGGAGCAATACTCGCATAGATATCAGCCAACAATTCGCTACCCCACATCCCTGCCTTCTTAAATTCGGCATGCTGAGTATAGCTCTTGTTATATTCCAAAAGCAACTATAAAAAGTAGATTTTTTATCTTGGCATCATGGACGTTGGCGAAGGGTCTCCCAACGTCGTGGTCGATGATTCATTGGAGATATTGAATGGGGCACACAGCTGGGCTCATTTTGAGTTAAGCTCCAGGCGATTCACCATAGAGGTGGGTTATATTAGCCCACAAAGTTATGATGCTTTCAGATACTACAGTGCCTTCATTAGCTCCTTGAGCTGGTCTACTGCTGGGGGTAAAACCTCTCCTATTCCTTCCCAAAACCTCAGATGGGCAAGCCGGTCGAACGGAGTCTCACATTGATTAATGATTACCAGACGAGCTCCCGCTTCCAAAGCCACCTTGGGCATATCGGCGGCGGGGGTAACTACAAGACTGGAGCCCACCACTATAAAAAGGTCGCACTTTTTTGAGTGCTGGTAGGAGGCCTCCAGAGCTTTCCGTGGCAAGGGCTGGCCAAAGTTGACCACGCTTGAAACTAATTTGCCTCCGCAGGAAGGGCAAATAACCTGATCAGAAGACCTATCCAGTTCAAATTCACAGCGGCTACACCTCAGCTTGGTGACATTTCCGTGCAACTCTGCCAGTAAATCTGATCGGATTCCTGACACCAGGTGGAGATTATCTATATTCTGCGAGATGAGAAAGGCTAATTTGCCTAGCTTTTGTAGCTCCACGATAGCCATATGTCCCGTGTTAGGCTCCGCAGAATCGAAAGGCCTGGACTTTGTAGGTAGCCCCTTTGCCCGTCGTGTCCAGAGGCCGTCTGGTCCTCGGAAGTCGGGCAGGCCTGACTCCGTGCTGATGCCCGCCCCTGTGAACACCACCAGATGCTTGGACTCAAACATCCACCGAGCTAGAGTCTCAATCCGCTGTTCTAAATCTAATGACATTTACTGCTAATATATTATAGAGTAATTTATAGAATGTTGTTTAGCTCAAATACATAGGGCTTTATGTCATTGATACCTCCATCCCGTCATAAGGTCGATGAGATATATTTGAAAGTTGTTGGGCAGGCCATCCCCTAAAACTGTGGATGCGTGAATTAGCAATCTTTCTTATCCAGTAAGGTAATCCGGGTCTTGTTGGACAGTTTGACCCTGTTGGGGAAGTATCAGCGGGGATGACATCTGCCAAAACAGTTTTGGCAGGGCGCTATACGTTCATCCCTCCGCTGATGATGAATGCGCCGCCGCTAACGAAGGAGGCAACATCCGAGGCCAGCCAGATTACCATTTCAGCCACTTCTTCAGGTTCACCCCATCTCTTCAGAGGTATGTTGTCCTGTAGGGTATCGGCGTCTTTTCGGGAACGCAGGTCTTCAGTCATACGGGTTTTGATCCACCCGGGGCAGATGGAGACTACCCGGATGTTGTCCCTGCCATACTCGCGAGCTGCTGCATTGGAAATGGCCACGACAGCATGTTTGCTTCCGCTGTAGACGGACAATCTCTCCGACGTGGATACCCCGGCGATGGAGGCATTATTTATAATGACTCCGCCACCTTGTTCCAGCATCACCGGTATTTCGTATTTCATGGACAGCCAGACGCCCTTGAAGTTGGTATCCGTCACTTCGTCAAAGATTTCCTCGGTCGTCCGTATCAGCCGGGCCATTATGCCTCCTACTCCGGCGTTGTTAAAGGCGATATCCAGACGGCCATATCTTTTTACGGTTTGTTGCACCATGTTTTCAACCTGCGAGGCAATCCGCACATCGGTTTGGACGAACATCGCCTCGCCGCCGCCCTTTTTTATCATCTCCACCGTTTCCTGCCCCTCTTTTTCCCTGCGGTTGGCCACCACTACCCTGGCGCCCCGTTCTCCGAATTTGATTGCCGTGGCGCGGCCGATGCCGGAACTCCCGCCGGTTACCAGTACTACTTTTCCCGTAAACGTATTCATCTTTAGCCTCCTTTTTGCTCAGTTAAATTAATACCGGGCTCAGTTCCACCTTTAAAGAGGAGTGGTGGTGAAGCTTGAGTTGCTGTATATCCTTTTTACCGCTAATATAGCATGCCTCCATTGAGCTTTATGGGTCACATTTGGACATGTAGCGCTTAGTTTACATCCCAAGATGGTAAATTGCTATAATTATCCTGGTTAAAAGCTGTAACTCGGGAAAAGTCCCTCGATATCCAGAAAAGGAGTTATACTTGCCAGTGTGCTTCTTATAATAAAAAATACCAACTGCAGCAAATTTTATGGTACCGTAATAGCTAGGCTTTTAAAAAATCTGGGCGTACAAGTTTGTGAGCAAGATATGTAAAAAGGATCTAAAAGGAGGAGGAAGAAATGGCTTTAAAGAAACGTTGTGTGATTGCTCTTTTGGCAATTATGGTGATGGTGTTGTCCGCGGGTGGTTCTGTTGCTGTCGCCGATGAACCTGCGCTTCAATCAGGTGAGATAGAGTACGGTGGATATGATCGCACGTATGAATACTATATCCCGTCCGGTTACGACGGTTCAGAAGCGGTCCCTCTATTGTTTTCGTTTCACGGCTTGGGTAGCAGTGGAGAGGGGCAGGCCTATCTAACCAACTTTACTGCGCTTGCCGAACAAGAAGGGTTTATTGCGGTGTTTCCTGATGCCAAGTCATTAGATCCGGAAGGCAATGAGTGCGCAGCGAATTTGCCAGCGCTCACCGGTAACAATATCCAGTGGAATGTTGGTGGACCGTGGTCATTACAGTATTGCGCAGATGTTGACGATGTGGGATTTATTTCGGCGTTGCTTGACTTGTTTAAAGAGGAATATAACATTGATGTAACCCGAGTCTACGCCACGGGGATGTCCAACGGCGCCATGTTTGCATACTATATGGCCCTCGAGTTGCCGGGCACGTTTGCCGGTATCGCAGCGGTTGCTTCACCAATGACAACAAATATGTTTGAAGAAGAAGTTAGCAGTCCGGTAACCGTGATAGTGATGATGAGCCCGGATGACCCCATCGTTCCTTACGAGGGCTTTGGGTGGGTCGGTTCTGTTGATGCTACTATCGATTTCTGGATTGAGGCCAACCAGACATCCACCGAGCCAGGGGAAACCGTATGGGAGCCAACTGACGGAGATTCGACCAGAATTGTCCGCTATGTTTACAGTGGAGGAGAGAATGGGACCGAGGTAATATTGTATAAGATTGAAGGTGGTGGGCATACATGGCCTGGCGGGCCCCAGTATGCGCCCTCGTCTGTTATTGGCCTTGTGTCCACTCATATCGATGGCAGCGCGGAAATATGGGAGCATTTGTCCCCGATTCAATATTACCTGACGATATCCAGCACTGGCGGTGGCTCGGTAAGCGAGCCTGGCAAGGGGACGTTTACCTGCTATGAAGGGGAGGTGGTCGATCTTGTCGCTGTGGCTGAAGAAGGCTACCAGTTTGTGAACTGGACTGGTGATGTGGAGACCATCGCCGATGTCAACGCCGCCGCAACCAGCATCACCATGAACGGCGACTACTCTATCACTGCTAAGTTTAAGACTGCTGGGGCGTGCTTCATTGCCACCGCAGCCTACGGAACTCCAATGGCAGAGGAAATAGAAATTCTCCGTGAGTTCAGAGATAAATACTTGCTCCCCACCACGGTGGGAAAGAGTCTGGTGGAATTTTACTACAGAGTCAGCCCACCAATAGCCGAGTTCATAAATGAGCATCCCAGCCTGAGGCCGATAGTAAGGGTCGGGTTATTGCCTGCTGTGGCAATGAGCACCGTAGCTGTCAACACTACTCCGGCCGAGAAGGCGGCCATAGTGGTCTTGTTGGCGCTGGTTTTAGTGGCGCTGGCTGTCCGGACAAAGAGCCGACGAGGCAGAGGTTCCGAGTA
>Ga0315546_1001384_pt1 | contig 15397 bp, 15 predicted proteins | sample SalMarSW160170MG_FD_203833 | JGI IMG/M metagenome (GOLD analysis project Ga0315546, IMG submission 203833) | Salt marsh sediment microbial communities from the Plum Island Ecosystem LTER, Massachusetts, United States - Salt Marsh Sediment SW1601-170 ... | reverse complement strand
AAAAGCACTGGATTTTCATAAAGTGGATATACTTGATAACGACTCTCTAAACAGTGTTTTCAGGGACGCCTCGTTCGATGCCGTGATACACTTTGCCGGACTCAAAGCGGTCGGAGAATCCGTAACCGATCCTCTGATCTACTATCATAATAATGTCATAGGCACCATCTCGCTATGTGAGGTTATGATAAAACATAATGTCAAGAACCTTGTTTTCAGCTCATCCGCAACTGTCTATGGTGATCCACCCAAAGTGCCGATCACTGAAGATTTCCCCCTTTCCCCTGCAAACCCCTACGGCCGCACTAAATTGATTATAGAAGAGATTCTTAGAGATCTCCATCGTGCCGATAACGCCTGGAATATCGTGCTGTTACGCTATTTCAACCCTGTGGGAGCTGACCAAAGCGGCAGGATAGGAGAAGACCCTAACGGAATCCCCAATAACCTTTTCCCTTATATGTCTCAAGTGGCGATAGGGAAGCTCCCGTTTTTATCGGTTTTCGGCAATGATTATCCCACCCCCGACGGCACAGGAATTCGTGACTACATTCATGTCGTGGATCTGGCTCTTGGACATATAAAGGCGCTGGACAAGCTGATGTCAAATCCCGGCGTTGTCACCTATAACCTCGGAACAGGACAGGGATATAGCGTGCTGGAGATAGTTAACGCATTTGAAAAGACTTCCGGTAATAAGATCCCTTACAGGATAACTAAACGCCGCCCGGGAGATATCGCATCCTGTTATGCCGATCCTTCCCTGGCAAGAAAGGAATTGGGGTGGTTTGCAAAAAGAGGCATTGAAGACATGTGTGCCGATTCATGGAGATGGCAGTCTCAGAACCCCGACGGCTATATTAGTGTGCCTATTGGGGATAGTTGAAACCCCTTGTCTTACAGATGAGGGTTGTTCAGTGTACTCTTGCCGGTTTGAGGTAAATAACATGGAAGGGTTTTTTAAGGTTGTTATCCTGGAAAATGATCAAGAGGCCTTGCTCCTGGACTCCATCCTTACTGAAAGAGATGTGCCCCATGAGATAAGATCCTATCATGATACCGCATTTAACGGGCTTTACCAGATCCAGAAAGGCTGGGGCCATATAAGTGCCCCTAGGGCCTATCATGAGGAGATAATGGGAATCATTTCGGATTTGAGAAAAGAAACATGAAAAAATTATGGTTCATCCGGTTAATGAGTACGCTAGTTAATGATATCTAAATATTTCGTGCTATATGGCCCATGGGGTTCTCTTTTAAGCGGCGAACTCGTTTATGTGCAATGACCCTGCACAAAACAAGACGAGGAGGGCGGATGGATCAAAATATCATCACCGGATAAAGGTATCGCTGATATCCGGTCACGGCCATTTTTTTCAAGACGACATCTATAGTATTAAGTGGACGTGGGCTTATTTTCAAGGGTTTGGCAGACCTTTTCCTGGTGGCAACGGGAAATTCTGCCAGGGGTTCTGGCGGAGCAAACCCCTGAAAATAAGCCCACTGCAGGCCTTGGGTGGAATCCTTTTTGAGATGTCGTCTTTCCAAGAACAGCCGTGACCTCAGGTCAGGATGGTTTTTGAAATGATATCTGAATATTTTGCACTATATGGGCCATGGGGTTCTCTTTTAAGCGGCGAACTCGTTTATGTTCACTGACCGCGCACAAATCTGGACGAGGCGGGCGGGTAGCCTTTTCCAGACTTGGCCGGACCGGAGGTTTTTCTATTATCTCATAGGTGCTCCGCCCGCCTGGGTGGCACCTTACGTAATTCGCATGCTGTCAATGTTTTCGGCGCTTAAAAGAGAGCCCCATGGGCCATTAACGTACTTATTAACCGGATGAAACAAGATTATGCGCAATCTGAGGAGAAAAAGACACGCTTATTTATTGCAAACGATATAGATGTCAATCCGTGGGGGTAAAAGCCCTCAATAGTAAGCCTATTTTCTATGAAAGCAGTAATGTTGATTATCGGAGGATGCCATGTCACGCAAGATTTTTTCCCTGTCTCTGATTTTATTCCTTTTTCATGGTTCCGCTTGTTCAGACATCGCAGAAAAACTATCCTCGGTCCGACCTAAGACAATAGGTGATATCAACCTTTATTCCTTCTCATCCCATGACCAATACTTTTTGAGCGATGCCCAGCCTTTTCCCCTGCCTGCCGACACTTCCATTGAGGACGCCCTTACAAGCCTCGGAAAGCACCTGTCTGAAACCTATTTTGTCCATGAGCATATGGATCCCCAATTCAAAATCCTGTTTGAGATTACAGAAATCCATGAGATTGCAAAGTTGCCGGACACGCTCAGAGTAGCAGTGATTAATATGGTCGACATGGAAAGATACGCCATGAAATATTTTTTCCAGGGCTCAACCGGCGCTCAGACAACCTTCTGCATGCTCGGAGCGACATTTATACAGCCGCAATTGGACTCTCCTTTGCTGGACGGCTTAATCATACTCTATAACGGAGAGCCCCTTCCGGAGCTTGACCATATCAACCTGTCAGGTATCTTGACCCCGAGGTTATTCAAATACGTTGCCAAAAGGGCTATAGCCAGGACCAAAACAGAAACTGTCGGGATGGAGCAAGAATCGGCATCCTGGTTTTTACCGTGCGTGAAAAATCTTTGACGCCAAAAACGAAAAGACCAAAGATTATATAACGGACTTGTTATAGGTCTAGCGACCTTATTCGGCACCATAGGGGCCCTCCTTCCTACACGTGTAACGGATAGGCTTCCGGTTTTCCTAAGGACTATTCGGTGACAGTATCGTGATAGGTGTAATATTGGCCATAGCACTGGAAGGTATTATGTTTAACAAATGGAGAAGGATATGAAGCTCTGATTATTTGGCTTTTGAAAACAATCTTAAAAGCTAATGTAAACGCTTTTAGGTAGGAGAAAAAAGTGGAACTTAAGGTAAATGAGATATTTTACAGCATCCAGGGAGAGTCCTCATATGCCGGCAAACCTTGCATTTTTATAAGATTGACCGGCTGTAATCTTCGATGTTCTTACTGTGATACGAAATACGCATATCATAATGGTAAAGACATGGATCTGAAGCAGATCATGCAAAAGATCGTATCATATGGGTATCCGCTCGTGGAGATAACAGGAGGAGAACCCTTGCTTCAAAAAGATACCCCGGATCTCGCAAAACACCTGCTTGAAGCGGGATATGAGGTCTTGCTTGAAACCAACGGAAGCCAGGATATCAGCCGGGTTGATAGCCGCTGTGTCAGGATATTGGATGTAAAATGCCCCTCCAGCGGAGAAATGAACAGCAATGATTTAACAAATCTGGACAGACTAACCCCGGGAGATGAGATCAAGTTTGTTATAGGAGATCGGAAAGACTACGAGTATGCAAAAGAGGTTCTTAGCTATATTAAACATCCAAATCCCTTGCAGTTTCCGGTTCATCTATCGCCCTCCTTCGGAAGGATAAAACCGAAAGAGCTAGCCGGCTGGATACTAGGAGACCGCTTGAACGTCAGGCTACATTTGCAGCTTCACAAGTATATATGGAGCCCTGAACAAAAGGGGGTATAAACAGGTTAAAACCTGGTAGGGAGTAATGATTTCATGGACTTGCAATTTCATGGACATTTCCCGTCCCCAAAGCTATGTTAAACCATATTATCAGTCCTGCTGATCAGGTCATTCTGGTTATCAAGACCGAGTTCAACAAAGTAGGCGGAAAAACCGGCGATACGCACCACCAGGTCACGGTATTCTAACGGATCAGCCTGGGCCGCACGCATGGTGTCCGTATCAACAATATTGTACTGAATTTCAAGCCCGCCTTTCTTAAAATATGCCTGCGTCATCATACGGAGCTTGGCAATTCCTTCTTCATTTCCAAGCGCTGTAGGATGTATCTTCAAATTCACACACACTCCATCCATGAATTTACTGTGGTCATAGCAGCACTCGGAGAGGCACACTGCTGTTGGGCCGTTGCGGTCCCTGCCCTGCGCAGGAGAAGCCGCGTCGGCAATGGGTTCTCCGGTAATTCTTCCGTCGGGTGTTGCCCAAGTTGTATAACCCTGGCATACATGATCCGCCGCGCTGTATAAACCCGCTTTATATACCTTTGCCCGTTCGCTATGACATTGTTTGCAGACATCATAGTAGGTGTTTATTACCCATGTCATCATTTCGTCTGCGTAGGGATCAGCGTTGCCGAAATGGGGAACCTCATTCAGGATTCTCTGTCTCAGGTCCTCATGGCCTTCCCAGTTTGCAAGTACTGCGTCAAGCAGTTCCCGGGCAGTGCAGAGCTTTTTGTCAAAAACCATGTACCTAATTGCAGTGAGTGAATCGGCAATGGTTGCAAGCCCGGTGGCTGTGCCTCCGTATGAGTTGTACTTGCAGCCGCCCCAGGTCGCGTCCATTCCTTTTTCCATGCATCCGTCCATGGATATGGACAGTCCGGCTTCGGGAGCATTGTACTGAATAATATACTCAACATAATTATCAAAACTGACCTGAAGCTTCATCACGTATTCAAGAATCTTGCGATAGGCATCCTTTACATCCTTTATGGACTCCATTTCATACAAATAGCCTGTTTGAATCTTGCACTGCTCATTATTGAAGGGATTAATGCCGTTATTAACGGCCATATCAAGTACAACCCCGTGATGAATACTCGCGTATGGTGGCGATACTCCGTTGGCAGCGGCATAATCGTTTCCGCTCCCCACTATTTCCTGGCACCCGATAATGCAATAGTCACGGGCGTCTTCCAGAGTAAAATCAAGCTCCTTGATAAGGCCGGGGATTATTACATCATCGTTCTGGAACAGGGGCAGCCCCCCGCAAATCATGGAGGTTTTGATTGCAAGATCCCAGAGATCCTCCGGTGTGTTTTTATTTATTCTCAGAGATATTGTTGGGTCATGAAGCTGAAGTCTGCTAATGGTATCAAGCACCATGTATGTTACCGGGTTTGTTGCGTCCTCACCTGTTTTTGGGACAACTCCGCCAATGGTTGTGTGCTGGTAGGTGTTGCCCACACCCACAGTTTCAGCGAGCTTCCCACTAAGACCCCCGTAATAACAGTTTGCCTTAAGGAAGAATGCGTCCGAATACTCCTGGGCCTGATCCATATCAACGCGCCCTGCCTCCAGGTCCGCCTTTAAAAAGGGCCAGGTATACTGGTCTATACGTCCGAAAGCAGGGCCTGGGAATAATGTTTCAGAATATATATATAGCTGATAGAGAACGGTAAGTTGCAGGGCCTCCCAGAATGTCCGGGCAGGATTTTCAGAGATCCACATAAGCCCGTCGCCCATCCACTTGAGTTCCTTTTCGCGCTCCTCATCTTCGCAGGTTTCGGCCTTCTCATAACACTCTTCACCATAACGTTTGATAAGCAGTGTTACGCCATCACAGGTAATAACAACCGACTTGTAGAAAAGATATTTCTTTGTGTCTTCACCCATAAGATTGCCGTTGTGCTCCTCAATCCAGGCCTGTGCCTGTTTTCTGATAGCTCCGAATCCGGTGTTTATTATCTTTTTATAGCCGGGTGAAAGGTGCCCGGACTGCATCATGATAAGCGGGGAGCCCGGAACATTTTTGCTAACATTCAACCGGCACAACTCGTCATATCCGTCCGGCTGCCACGCATCGGCGATTCTCGTATATGTATGTTCTTTCCAGTAATCAGCAACGCTATTCAATTTTTCAACGTCTTCAGGTGAGATGGCCATTCTCACCGGATCTTCCTCCGGGCTGTGGTACAGTCCGTCCTCCTTGATGAGCCATGCACCAGGTTGTGATGGATCGTTTGAATATGCAGATGTTTGGACGCCCATCCATTCCACAAGATGGGTATTGCCAAGGAAATACTCACCTCGATTTCCGACAATCACCTCAAAATCTTCTACCCTGACCTTCTTTTTTTTGCAGTATTCATACATTGTCAGGGGTTTTTTGATGGCGGGCACAACATGTTCATATTTTCTAAATGCCTCGGTTATGATAACCGCTCTTTCCGCATCATTACGGATTACTCGGTCGCGTATCAACTCTCTCATATGCTTGATACGCTCTGTAACCGGTCTTGGTTCATGCATAGTCATCAACCTCTAATTTAACTTATAATATATGATATTATGATACCCCGAGGGTGTCAATGGTTCTGTAATACCTTGATTTTGCAGGATTCTGGACATAGAGGCTGAAGCGGTTTAGGCTGAAGACTGTAGGAACAGCAGGCTTGACCCATTTTCTATTGACATACAACACCGAAATCCATATAGTTTATTCCCCAAAAAGGCAATACTTATTAAAAAGAATCAAATTAAATGATCACCAATTGCGGAGGAAGATATGAAGAAAAAGATTCTGCTTGACAGCTTTCTATTTTTGTTAGTTGCCCTGATTTCTATTGGGGTAACGTCGTGCATAACAGGGCAGGAAGATACGGCAAAAAACTGTGACGAGCGGTTGATTACTGTCTTGAATCCGGCGATTTCCAGCAGGATGGTGGAGCGGGTTCCGCTTGCGCCCCGTATCGATACCTTGGAAGGGAAAACAATTTACCTGGTCGACCTTCAGTGGGGCGGGCCCAAAGCCGCGTACAGCGTGTTCGAGGAAATGGAGGTCTGGTTTTCCCGGAACATGCCGTCGGTCAAGACGGAGATACGAAGGTCAAGCGGCGGTTCGTTTGGCGACGATCCTGCGCTTAGGGAGGAAATAATCTCCAAAAAGGCCGGTGGGGTTGTCATCGGGATTGCCGGTTGACACGGCTGCGTATCGGCCGTGAGCCGATTTGCGAGGAGAATTGAACTTGAAGGCAAAATACCTACCGTGGGCGCTTCCGGCGTCAACATCGTAAGATTCAAGGATTACGACCTTCAATACTCCAACGGCATGCCCATCCGGTATGTTGCGTTTCCGTTTCCCGTTGCCGGTCAACCCAGGTCAGTACACAAGAGCTATGTCGAAGGAAAGGATCTCCTGAGCGGCAAGCCCATGATGCAGGCGATTATAGATGCTCTTACAATGCCTCTTACCGATGAAGAAAAGAAAGAGGGAATGCCTGCCGAGGCAGCCCCTGAGCCGAAGCTTCTGGAACCGGATACCGAGGTCAACCTGCGGCGCCTGTTTAAAGAAAGGGAGTGGACCGACTTCAATCCGATCATCCTTCCTGCCGAAGAGAGAGTGGCAGAAATGCTCAAGGGAACCAGCCACCAGCCCGATGAGGTGGTAAGTAAATTCGGCTCCCGCGAAATGACGGTAGAAAAGGCCGCAATTTATGCGGTTATGGCCGGCGCAAAACCGGAATATTTCCCGACCATTCTCGCGACCCTTACCCAGGCCCCGTCTTTCGGCAATTCAACAAGCTCCATGGCAAACATGATAGTTGTGAACGGGCCGATTCGAAAACAATTGGGCATAAATTCAGGCACTGACGTCATGGGCCCCTTCAGCGAGGCCAACTCGGTGATAGGGAGGACTTTCACCCTGGCAGGCAAAATCATGGGAGACCTCCGTCTCGATGAAGGCGCTTATTCATCGCTTGGAAGCAACCTTCAATACAATAATGTATGTATTGCTGAAAACGAAGAGGCTCTGCCCGAGGGATGGGAACCACTTCATGTGCAGATGGGCTACAAACCAACGGATAGCGTTGTCACCATAGGCGTTGGATGGAGCTACATTTCGAGTGTGGGTGAAGCGCAGATCAATCACCCTCCCCATATGATGTTCCGAGACTATATGCGATCCCTTACAGGCATGGGAGCGACCATCGTGATGGACCCGACCGTCGCCGGCCTGCTTAAGGAAACCCAAGGCTTCAATACAAAGGCCGAACTGAGTGAATGGCTGTCAAAGAATATTGAAGTAGCCGCCGGAACATACTGGGGAAACGGCGTTAATACAACTGCAATGACCCCGATGGCTCTTCAGGGGATGGAACCTTTCGCCACATGGCTAAAAGTGCCCCCGGAAACGCTGATCAAGCCCTTCACCGATCCGAAGGCTATCCAGGTTGTGGTCGCGGGCGGAGGGATCCAGACCACCTGGTTTGTGACAGACTTCGGACTCCGCAGAGGAGTCCTGATCGACAAGTGGAAATGACACCCGAGGACGGCGTTAAGAGCTACAAGGCACTCTTCCGCGGCGGGGTCAGCCCTTGACATTGGACATAAATAGGATGGGACGTCTAAATCCCCTATCCGATCTCATGGGAGAGACGGCTTCAAACATAGCATAGAAGATCGGCATATCCCGACCCGCTGTCAGTCTTTCCGCTGAAAGGGGTGAAAGATAGGTTTTTCGTGATTGCCGGCAGTCTAACCGAGCCTGCCTATGCTTTGCATGACATCGGCCACCTTCTTTAAACGCATGTCCTCAAGAGTTTTTCTGGTGGGCCAGCCATTGGCCGTGTTAAAGCCTTCGAAAGCATAGAACTTGGTCTTCCACTCTTCAAACCTGGCGCGATCCAGTTTCCCGCCCGTACTGTCCGAGTAAGACCATTTTTTTGTCTTGTAATCATACATCGGTAGCAGGTCTCCCCTGGTATCCTGCTCGTAAACATAATCCGGGAAGACTTCCATATCCCTGTGTCTGCCCTGTATTGTCCAGATTGCCCGGTCCAGAGCGAAGATCTTGCGCCCAAGCTCCATTCCGTCGGCGAACGTGATGTTCTTGCCGGTAACGGCATTGAAAAACCTGGGTTCGGCTTGGGGCGTCGGACCCTTGAAATCTGCGGTGTTGTTGGTGAAAAACGAGGGCCACATCCAACCGCAAAACCCGTTGGATCCGATCCAGAATTTCTCGTAGTGCTTGACCCAGGCGACCTGCTTGACTTTATGTTCCGAGTAAATCCCGGTCGGCCCGTCACTGTAATCAAGCATAAAGGCATCCCCTTCGTAGGGAATCATTGCGTGGGCCGTAATCTGAGCCGCCTGCTCGGCTGTCAGGTATGGTTTTCTGCCCTCCATACGGAATGCTTCCGGCATCCAGTGGAGAGGATAATTGGCGATATTGTGCAGCATGAGATCCCTCTCCCCCATCAGGGACCCAAACCCCCACTCCGCTTCAGTCCTTGGATCATAGTGCAATGCGGTCCCCCAATAGGCCAGGTTCAATTTCCCGCTGGCACAATCCTCTTCATAGATTCCCCAATTCTTCGCGGCTCTGGCCAGGCCTTCCGTTAAATCCTTGCCGATTCCTTGACGGGTGCAGATCTGCCTCATGAACATGTCCAGGAATCCCTTGGTGCCGAACTGATCCATCGGCAGATCGCATTCAATCTGCTTTCCTTTGCCCAGGAGTCCTCTCTTGTAAAGGCCCTGCACGTAGCCCTGCATAGGCATGAATTGCCAGTGACCGAGGCCGTATTTCTGCATCAGATCGTTGCCCAGGCGTGTCATTTTCAGAGTGGCGTCGTCAAGCCTGACGGCCGCAGTGCCGGCACACACGGATTCATTGCTGTCCCCACTGGCCAAACGCTGGCGACAACCTCTGGGGCAAGAAGCGCAGGCTGCTGCCCGCGCCGGTACAAGGGGAAGAGCATTGGGCCCGAAATACGGATTATTCGTTACATTTGCGCCGGCGGGGGAGCCGTTGACCCAGAAAAAAAATCCGCCTGTCATATCCTTCCTACGAGGATCGTCCACGTTATATTGAAATCGTCGGAACCACAACCGGGCTTCCATAAATGCCTGGGGATTTGCAATGGGTGCGCTTCCCGTGCCGATGACGCTGATTGCCTTGAGATTTTTCGAGCCGAAGACCCCCCCAAAACCGCCCAGCGCAGCTTGAGAGCCAGGCCCGTGGAGGAGGGCACCCATACGGCTCTTGTTTTCCCCAGCCAATCCGCAACAGACTACGGCTGGAATCTGCGTGGTAAAGCTATCGTCTACCTCCGCCCATTCGCCGTGTTTTAGGTCGGGCATCACGCGCCGGGAGATTTCTTCCTGGGTGTCCCACGTGTCCATCCCCCAAATCCCATTGGCGCTCTCAATGGTGACTTTGTCGTTGATTATATTGATCCATACGGGCGCATCGGAGGCGCCTTCAACCACAATGCCGTCCCAGCCAGCAAATTTCAATTGAGCCGTAAAACGCCCTCCGAAATTGCTGTGACCAAACCATTCAATTGGATATAGCATAGGAGCCAACCCCTGAACCTCGCACCGCCCTGAAGCGGGCATAAACGTTCCGGCAAAGGGATGATTCATCATTATTATCAGGTTCCTTGGGTCGAAAGCTTCAAAAGGAAGCTGATCACCGACCAGGTCGAAGAAAATGGCCGAACCCATTCCATGGCCTCCGCCGTATTCCACATACTTTTCCGTAGGAATAGTGCCGGTGGATTTATTAGTCAGGTTCACCCTGAGTATTTTTCCTGTGTATCCGCCCGTCATTGTCGTCCCTCCTGTTTCCTTTTCAAGCTCCGAAAGGGCGACACAGCATGTGTCGCCCTTTCAGTCCTTAATCCTGGGGCACGATATCGCGCACCTGGATAAGCCACTTACCTTCTACGCGAACAAGTTCGTTGACTTCCCGGCCCACGCCTACAATGGTCGGCTGTGTGTTCTCCCCGCTTCCCGCCGTAAAAGCAAGCCAGTATCCATGGAAAATAGCGTGATCCTTATCGATAAATTCGATGTAGTGATTCGCGGTCATATGGTACATGGACCCCATTCGCGGGACCTTTGCCTGGCCCGCGGTAGGGCTTTTCCGAAAAGCTCCCATCATTTCCCTGAGCGCCTCTCGTCCCTTTACGGCATTTGCCCCCCGGCCGAACTGTCCATCCTCCGTGAACGTGGCCACATAGGCTTCCGCGTCTCCCGTATCGAGCGCCCTGGCATAGTCCCACATCAGCTTATTTATCTGGGCGCGATCCTGAATCTCACGCAACACATCGTTATCAGCTGCTACGGCCTCAGCCGCGACGGCGGTCAAACACACGACTGCCATGATCACGACTCTCATCAAAATTTCAAACTTTATCCTTGTCATACGCCGATCTCCTTTAGCGCTGTTGCGCATTCATGAATTGTGCATGCCAATACTACATCTCTTCCAAGAATAGGTGAATTGATAATACCTCCCCTTTTCGGATGAAGCATAAGGGGATTGCTCTTTGTGTGTCAAGACAATTATGGATTCATGATGTAGTGCGAAGAAACTGAGTGATTAATATTGAAAGACCCCGTATAAAGGGGGATGTTCGTGCAGAGTGTGAAATGGAGCCCCATGGGTAAACCCTTGGTCCCATTAAAATACCCGTCTTTCCATCCTCCGCAGTGGCCTGCTACGGAGGATGGACAGGCTCCTGCGGAGGACGGGCACCTCCGGCTACGACGCGGTTATCCGCCTAAACCGGGGGCGACATCGCGCCATAGCAAGCGATCATTTGCGCATTCAACCACGAGCAAGCACGTGGTCTTCTGCGAAGGCGGATAAAATAGCAATGCACGTTCTGCACGAACGTCCCATTATTTCATGATTATGTGCTTTACTAATAACAATCATTTCAAGGTTCTTTACGTGATGGGTCCAAATGTAGTCCACATCTAGGGCAATTACCGTGCGGTACAATTCCCCAGGAAGAGCACCTTGGGCATCTCTTTAATAAGGCGAAGTTTAGTAGCAAATAGATCATGGCTACAAATATTGTGACAGTTAGTACCATTTGTAATACAGGATATTGATCTAAAAAGGAGTCAATAATCCAAAAAATACCTAAAAGACTGAGAGAATAAATCATACTAAGTGGATAAGACCCAACCATTTTCTGTGGCTTTTTTCTCTCATCTTCATTTGGATATCTTGTGTACATGGTGTCTCCTTTAGTCGATGCTTTTATGTCGCTTAATGTACTAGGTGCACATAACGGTAAGGTTTACAGGTGCGCGGACGATTTTACCGCGCATCCTAGTACAACCTTTTGTTGTGTGCCGTGCCCGGAACGTATTCTTAAGGGTGAGTTAAGCATAGCGGTTTATATTAAGCTTAACAAGTCCCAAACCCAGCCCGATGGAGGCGAAGGGTACAGCGGTAGGGCAACTGGATATCGGTGACGATATTCGGGGAGGAAGCCGCCCCTATTTGGGGTACCGCAAGCGCATGGGGCAACGAACAGGAACCGAGTTAGGCGGGCCTGGTGGGACAAGCCGGCAACACACGGTGAAGTCCTCTATCCATCATAGGCCAGTCAGGTATGCTCGGTGCTCGTGTGTGGAAAGATGCGTGTTTACCCCGGGAGACCCGTTGCATGTCCATAATGGACTGAGCAAACCGAAAGGGGAGCCTATCGCGCAGCGGGAGTCAGCAGAGGGCATAGTAGGCATCGTGCAGGAAAGGCTAGTGAGGCACTCCAAAGCCGAAAGGTGGAGAAACGGATATGCCTTAACCGTAAATCAGGTGCTCGAAGGCCCGAACGGTCCCCAGCCGAATGGTCTGGGTAACTGGTTGTGGCTATCAAAGAACGTGTACTTATCTGCCTAATGCAGCAGTAGCTGAAAGGCCGGTATCGTCTCGTCCTGGAAGCCCGGCAGGTCGGGGGGGATTACTCACAACCGACTTTGCTTTGACCAGCCGAACCGCCGGATACGTGACCCGTACGTCCGGTGGTGTGGGAGGAGCGCTCAGCGATGGGCGTCCCTATCCCAATAGGCAAAATTTTATATGATCATTGTTATATATGTTGAATGTCGATGATCAGAAGCTACGGCCACCACCTCGTCCTCCTCTGCCGCCGCGACTTTCGGTGCGAGGGCGAGCCTCATTCACGTTAAGCGCTCTTCCTTTTAGCTCTTTGCCATTCAGGCCATCGATTGCAGACTGCCCTTCAGCTTTAGAGGCCATCTCCACGAATCCAAATCCTTTTGATCGACCACTATCCCTGTCTTTTATAATAGTGGCGGATTCAACCTGCCCGAATTGTTCTAAAGCCTGCCGTAAGTCCTCTTCGGTGACTTCGTATGATAAATTTCCTACATAAAGTTTCATTCTAATCTCCTTTTGTAATAAATTATAAATTTTCACATTGCCTAACGCTCCGGCTCAGGCGCGGGCTTCAGACCGTTGCCTGGAGCCGGTTGTTGGGTGCTGGTTCATGCTACGAGTGTAGCTACCCAGTCGCCAACCCAGTGGGTGATGGCAATCACAACGACGGCTATCAGGACATGTTCGCCAACTATCTTCCATGGTCGCTCACCCTGGGCTTTTGCCATAAAGTAGCTCAGAACTGTAAGAAGGGACAATCCCCACACGAGACTGACAACGATGGCCGTGAAGAGAGGCAGAAGAAGGACCGGCACTACGAAAGTCAAGGCAAAGATTAACTTTGCCATGAATGTTGCGATGGTGGCGCCCCAGATTTGCCTGGTCGTGTGAACGTTTTCTGATTCCTCTGAAATATGAATGGCCAGAGCATCGGAGAAGGCGTCGGCAATGGCGATCGTGAGAATACCTCCGAGAACGACCAGCCTCGACCCTGTGCCAGAGTGCAGGCCCACCATCAGCCCAAGTGTGGTAATAACGGCTGATGTCAGCCCGAACGAAATGCCGGTACGCAACGAATCCTTCATCTGTGTGTCCTCATCTTAGCACCCAACGTGCCGATAACCGGCCGGGCGTTTTATAGCCCGGTCGGGTTGATTGGGTTGTTAAAAGCCGGTTTTGTATTGATCTTATGCTATTTGGCGGATTTGGCAATATTTCCATTTCCGCCAAATAGCGTTATATTTTTATATATGCCTGATATTATTCAATATACTGCTATTTACAACTTTTGGCAATGTTGCCATTTTTTGTAAATAGCTTTAGCTGAGTCAACAAATTTTTAAAAAATATCTGGAATCCAGTGATGCTTATATTTTCCCGGATAGCGTGAATGATGCCTTGATCTTTTAAATATTTTTCCTCGAAAATTATCATTTGGTAAATTTGGCAATACTGCCATTTTTACCAAATAGCTATGGAATTATGTCCGTCCCCCGGTTTCAGCGAATAAGAGATAAGCGGACCTGCTATTCCTTCGTATCTGTCAAGAATGAAGGTATTTTGTTTTTAATTTTAAAATCTTAAGGGTGTCCCCCTTTATGGGTTCAATCATCATATCCTTTTCTGCAGTGAAGGCATAGTCTGCAAAATCTACTCCTCTTTATTTCCGTGATCTAACGCCCTGTTTCACAGGGCGCAGCGATTTACCAGCGCTCCTGTGCAAACCGATATTCTGCATATTTAGAATTTAATGTTGTGAGATGAGGGAACGGAGTGCTTTATTCACTGATTCAGAATTGGGGAAGTGGATTCGTATATCCGGATCGAGCATAATCGCCCCATCCTCCTCTTTAAAATACTGAATCGATTGAGTGCCATCGTCCTTATTTATAACAACCGTATGTCCTTCACGATAAGCTTTGTAATGCTTTCCCCGCACACCTTTTGAAAAATCATATTCATCCCGCATATTATTTCCCTTTAGCTCTTTCTTATTCTTTTTCATATTGTTCTCTCTCAAATCGATTTGCCCTACGACATCCGATTATTCTGATATTATCATTTCTTTCAGTATACCACACAACCAAAATCCGTCCTTTTGACGAGATGCCGATATCAAGATATCTCTCTTCTAATTCTGAATGATCAGGATCATCAATTGTGATAGCAAACGGATCATTAAAAACGGTTTTACCTTCCTCAAAATCTGCGCCATGTTTCTTTAAATTAAGCTTTGATTTATTTTCATCCCATTCAAATTTTGACGTCATTTATTATACCTAATTATCCAAATATCATCAAATACCTTATTTACCATTTAATTTCAAATGCAGAACGCCGCTGCTGTGGGGAGCGTAGTCTTTGCGTTTCCCTACCAGCAGCATGTTAAAAGCTGGTTTTGTATTGATCTTATTGTATTTGGCGAATTCGGCAACATTGCCATTTTCGCTAAATAGCGTTATATTTTTTATATCTTCCTAATATTATTCAATATACTGCTATTTACAACTTTTGGCAATGTTGCCATTTTTTGTAAATAGCTTTAGCTGAGTCAACAAATTTTTAAAAAAATCTCTGAAATTCAGTGATGATTGTATTTCCCGGATAGCGTGAATGATGCCTTAATTTTCTCAGTATTTTTTCTCGAAAATTATCATTTGGGGAATTTGCTAATATTGGCATTTTCCCTAAATAGCATGGATGAGACTATAATTCATCCGGTTTTTAACGCTCTGCATCACTGGTGTGAGTGAAGCGCAGCGGAACTCACATCCGAGTGAATGCAGTTGTTCGGTGCATATTGTCACTTATGACAAAAGAGAATAATCTATTTCAGCCCAGATAAATAAACTAATTCCTGAGCAACACTCCGGAATTCTGAAAGAATTTTTTCAATATCCTC
>Ga0315546_1001383_pt1 | contig 15402 bp, 15 predicted proteins | sample SalMarSW160170MG_FD_203833 | JGI IMG/M metagenome (GOLD analysis project Ga0315546, IMG submission 203833) | Salt marsh sediment microbial communities from the Plum Island Ecosystem LTER, Massachusetts, United States - Salt Marsh Sediment SW1601-170 ... | reverse complement strand
AATGGCGATTGATGTTGCGTGGGTACCCGCGCAGCTTGGGCAGACCTACGTCCTATCCATGGAAGCCAAGCTCTAATCCTCTATTTAGGACGTTAGAGCGCAGGCCTTTGGATCTTTGTGTGAGAGGCCGGAGGGTAAGTTTTGAAGAGAGCCAGAGGTTAGCAAACATGAATACGCGAGCATGCGCGATGGTTGTCATCTTGTTGGCGGCTTTGTTGACCGCATTCGTACTCAGTTGGGCAGAATCGGTCACACCGGAGATGGCTCAGCAGGCTATTTCCAGGCAGTTGGAGGGCGAACGTAGGGGCCCGCTTGAAGGGATAGAAGGCGTTGTCCGCACTGTCAGCGCGCCAAGCGAATTACGGGACAAGGAGACAGACGCGCTTTTGGGGTTCGTGTTCGAGCTGTTTCCGACGGGCTACATCGTTGTCTCACCGGATACACGGATCAGGCCGATTATCGCTTACTCCTATATGTCGAACTTTTCCTGGGAAGACGTGCCACAGAACATTCTTCTACACATGTTGAGGGTCGACCTTGACTATCGTCTGGAAGCCGTTGAGAAAAGCGTGGTCAGCGAAGAAGTAATCCGCAGTAATGAGAGGCTGTGGGACATCTATCTGGGGAAGGTGAGCGGCGTTAAGCCACCTATTGCTGCCTATACGTGGGGGCCCTGGATAACCTTCCCTACTTGGAATCAGGGATCCCCCTACTGGAATAGCTGTCCGCTGGACTCAGTCACCGGCCTACGCTGTGTTGTGGGCTGTGTTGCGACCGCGTTGGCACAAATCCTGAACTACTGGCAGTATCCAACCTCTGTTACATTCGTGGCAGGTGACAACTATTCCTATTTTTACGATCCGGGTGATGGGTTTGGGGCCCGAGACATGTCGATCACTGCTACAACTGCCAACCTGGCAAGTATTAACTACAACAATAGCTACCCCAATGATACGACCAAAGCACAACTATCCTATGCCGCAGGTGTCTCCGTCTACATGATGTACACCTCAACTATGTCCGGCTCATGGACGGATTGGCTGGCACAAGCCCTTGCTGGAACGTTGCCTCCTGTGTACGCGGGCAGGCCCCGGCAGGTTTGGGGGTATACCACGGCAGATTTTCGCACCATGACGGACACCAATTATGCTGCCACCCCTTGCTATGTGAATTCCACTGCCTTTTACAGCCAGCTACTGGCGTCAATGCAAGCCGGTCGTCCGGCGACATTGGGGATTTCCGGCCCTCTCGGAGGTCATGAGATTGTCTGTGATGGGTACAAGGATACCGGAGAGTACCACCTAAACTTTGGCTGGGGTGGCTCAACCGACGGCTGGTACTTTCTTCCTACTACACTGCCGCCGGGGCTCAACGTGGTGGATGACGCTGCCATGAATATTCGTCCGCCCACGAGCGGCACGGCGGCAGTATTTGTGGTCACCAGTTCAGGAGAGGTTCGGGCCGATGGGGCTTTCTATGGCGCTGGTTTTCTCACCGGCTTGGCCGACGTAGCCGAATGGATTTCAGTGAGCGAAGCGGTGGAACCTGGGGATGTCCTGGAGCTCGACCCATCACGACCAGGTTACTATCGCAAGGCGCGCAGTAAGTGTTCGACACTCGTTGCCGGTGTTGTCTCCACCAACCCCGGCGTCGTCCTTGGCTCACCACTCCCGACTGGTGACTCTCGACTGGCGACTGAAGACTCAGCGCTTTTAGCGCTTCTCGGAATCGTGCCGGTGAAGGTGACGGATGAAGGCGGCTCTATCCAATCGGGAGACCTCCTTGTTGCTTCCTCCACCCCGGGCTACGCCATGCGGTGGGATGCAGATTCAGCGGGGGGAGACTCCTGTGGGCTGATTGGAAAGGCGCTTGAAGCACTGGAAAAAGGCACCGGGGTAATCCTGGTGCTGTTGATGAGGTAGATCGAAAACTGCAAGGAGGTGGAGCTGATGCAATGCAAGCGAAGAAGACAGCGTTTTTGGTGGTCGGTTGCGGGAACTACTGTGTTGGCAGTAGCAATCGCGGTGTCATTAGTTGTGTTGGCCGGTGGGGATGATGGCCGCTTTACGGCCACATCCTACGCGGATGTGATCCGGTTTGAGGCCGAAGGGGTAGCCACCCTGCAGGTACGGATCTTCGATCTTTCGGGCAAGGAGTTATGGGACTCGGGTGTGGTCTCAAGCTGGGTTGTAGATTGGGATCGCAGGAACGAGTTTGGTGAGAGGTTAGCCTATGGAGTATACCTGTACAGCGCACAAGGCTGGAACGCTTCAGGAGATGTGAACTTCCAGAAGAACGGGAAGCTTGCGCTGATGCCGGGAGATAAGGTGCAGCTGCAAGCGGCGCCGGCGACGAGTAGGACTTCAATATCTGCGACTGAGGAACTTCCTCCCTATGCCCCGATGGCGTACAGTCACACCGGTAACTTTACAATCAGTGGCTATTTGGGAGTGGGAATCGATGCTCCAGTACGCGGCATTCATCAGCGATCAAGAAACGCGACTTTCCGCATGGATCGAGATGTGGATGGCCCAGGCTTTTTCCTTGTCCGGACTGCTTATGGAGATTATTCCACCGTTTGGAAGACGTACCAGGTAGCCGTACGTGCGGCGGGGCCGAATGATGGCAATTTCGAGATTGATGATATAGGAACAGGGGTTAGTGGAGCAGGAACGCGCCGACTCACCATCGACAATGACGGCAACTTTGGCATCAACACTGAGAACCCTAGTGCCACGTTGGAGGTTCATGGCTCTGCGACAAACCTGCTCGCCCTTTATGATCCTGCATTGCCTGGTGATCCAAAGTTCAGGGTCGAGAAGGACGGAGATGTCTACGCGGATGGCACGTACTATTGTTCTGACGGTACATTCCACACCGGCCAAGCTGATGTCGCCGAGCGCATCAACACAAGTGAATGGATCGATCCGGGGGACGTCGTTGAAATCGACCCCGAGCACCTAGGGTTCTTCCGCAAGGCCAGCTCTCCCTACAGTACAAGAGTTGCGGGCATCATCTCGACCTCACCAGGTGTGGTGTTGGGAAATGACTTTGATGCAACCGAGGACAAGTGGAAGGACAACCGACCCGTCCTTGCCATCGCCGGAAGGGTCCCGGTGAAGGCGACGATCGAAAACGGCGCTATTCAGATCGGCGACCTCCTGGTTAGTTCCTCTACCCCTGGTGTGGCGATGAAAGGTAGTGATCGAGAGGATTGCGTGGGGGCTGTTGTGGGCAAGGCTATGGAACCCTTAGAGGAGGAAGGAACTGGCGTGATCATGGTGCAGGTGATGCTGCGTTAGGAGGCGGCAAGTGATGAGTAATGGGTGAGGTGTAACGGAGCTATTACGAGAAGGCATATATCAGGAAGTGAATGAGCTTGATTGGCAAAAGGGCAGTAATCAGTTATTAGGATTTAGTATATTGTTTAAAGCTGATGGCTGAACACCGATTGCTGTAAGTGCCTGGCGTCTCGTTTCGGGAGAGATGAAAGATGGTTTCAGTGTCGCACTGGCGAAAGATTGAACAAGGAACTAAGAACAACACACCACGCACCCAATAAACTCAATGAACTCAACGAACCCTACAGACTAACGTGAAACTAAACCGCATCTACACCTGGCTAAGACATCCCGGCGAATCACTCTCCCAGCGGGTGGTGCACGGTGGGATCTGGGTCTTTGCGCTGCGGATCGTCGATCGATTATTTGGGCTAGCCCGCACCATCATCCTGGCGAGGCTCCTCGCCCCTACGGACTTTGGGCTCTTTGGGATAGCCCTTCTAGCAATGTCTGCACTGGGAACTTTTTCACAGACGGGTTTCAGCGCAGCGCTGATCCGAAAGAAGGAAGATACAAAACCCTATTTAGATACAGCCTGGACAATCCAGGCAATTCGGGGGGTTCTCTTGGCACTGATCCTCTTCGTCATAGCCCCCTATGTGGCCGCCTTCTTTGAAGCTCCAGCGGCAAAGCACATCCTTCAGGCTATTGGCCTCTCGGTACTCTTCCAAGGATTCACCAATATTGGAGTAGTATACTTCCAAAAGGAGCTGGAGTTTCACAAGCAGTTTGTCTACCAGTTTAGTGGCACTCTTGTTGATGTAGGTATAGCGATCTCGGTGGCATTCATCTTCAGGAGTGTCTGGGCGTTGGTCATCGGGCTTCTGGCCGGGAACCTTGTGCGGATGGTGGTGTCGTATTTCGTTCATCCATATCGGCCACATCTTGGCTTCAATCACGTGCAATTCAAGGAGCTATTTGGTTTTGGTAAATGGATTTTGGGCTCAAGCATACTTGTATTCTTAGTTACCCAAGGGGATGATATCTTCGTAGGAAAGTTGCTCGGCGTAGCTGCGCTCGGTTTCTATCAATTGGCATATAGAATTTCAAATATGCCAGCCACAGAGATAACCCATGTCATTTCACAGGTGACATTTCCAGCTTATTCAATGTTACAAGAGAGTCTGAGTAAATTAAGAACTGCTTATCTTAAAGTGTTGCAGCTCACTGCTTTTATTTCAATACCATTAGCAGGATTGATATTTATCTTAGCCCCCGATTTTACTAGGTTATTCTTGGGTCAAAAGTGGATGCCGATGGTTCCAGCAATGCAGGTTTTGGTCCTAGCTGGTTTAATAAGATCAATAATGGCAACAACAGGTCCTATATTTGGGGCAGTTGGGCAGCCGGGAATTGCAACTAGGTGGCAAGTTGTTCGCTTGATAGTGCTAGGTGCTTCAATTTATCCTCTTACTTCCCTATGGGGAATATTGGGAGCTTCAGTTTCTGTATTTCTAGGCAATCTAGTGTCGACCATTGGATTTATTTTTATGGTTCTGAAGGTTACAAGATGCAAGAGCCGAGAGTGGATCAAGATGATATCCTTCCCTCTAATAGCCATGCTATTTATGGCTTTGTCAATGTTTGCTCTCAAAGCTGCGACCACTACAATTGGGATCCAGGCTTTCTTTATATTTACAGGTGTAGGGATTTTGATTTATTTGACTGCAACCTATCTGCTGGATAGATTTGCGAATTATGGAATACAACTACTGATGAAAGAAACTTTCAGGTAATATGAAAAGAATACTAAAGAAAGTGTGGGCAAGAGTTAAATTTGATCAGAAAAAGGAATGGGATAAAATCGCCTATTCGTATTTGGAAGGTCTCAAGTCTGTTCTAGATGCAGGGTGTGGTGAGGGAAGATTTCTCTCTCAAGATCCTCAGGCAATAATAGGGATAGATTGGAATGTTGAATCGGTAGAGAAGTGCAAGAGCCAGGGGTATGACGTCACGCAAGGAGATGTTACAGCTTTGCCTTTTAAGGATGGAACGATCTCTGGTATTCATTGCTCTCATGTTATCGAGCATTTTCTCCCATCTGATGTGCATAAGATTCTTTCTGAATTCGATCGGGTCCTTAAGAATGGAGGTATACTGATAATCAGATCACCACTCCTATGGAAGGGATTCTATTCGGATCTCACACATATCAGACCTTATAACCCGGCCGCTATCATCCATTATTTAACGGCATCAAATCAGCGCTCATTACAACACATCAGTCAGAATTACGAAGTTTTAGCATTGAAATGGAGATATCGACCATTGCGGGTTGGGAATAAATATCTTAATGCCATGTTCAATATGTTAGAGTGGTGGGGGTTCCCATGGCTTCAAAGAAATGGGTATATGTTAGTCATGCGGAAAGGGCATCTATGATAGTAGATGGTGTCGGCCTGTTCTGAAATGCTCGCACATTTGCCTTATGAAGGTTTCCCGAGGACCCTAACTGAAATTCATCGGCTCTCAGGCAGATATGCGGTGTTATCTCTGCCAGATTCGACAAGGGTTTATCGGCTTGACATACAGATCCCGAAGATCGGAGAATTGAAGAGGTTGATACAATTGCCACGGTTGAAGCCACCGAAGCATGTATTCGACGGAGAACACTATTGGGAGGTCGGCAAGGCGGGGTATCCTTTGCAAAAGGCGATAAGCGAAATGCGAAGAGCTGGATTTGAGATCAAGAAGACCTATCGGGCTTTCGAGATGCCGTATCATCGGTTCTTCGTATTGGCAAAGGGCAAGGTAGATGAACTAATAACGAGGTGAGGGGGAATTTGTTGGGGGGTGCTTCTGTATCCGCAGGTTCGACCAACAGGCTCTCTTTGCAGTGTAGGCGTCTGGCCAGTGAAGGGGCAAGTACTGAGTGGATAATGAAAAGAAAGAACATTCTATACGTACACCAAAGTGGTGGGGGAGGTGGAGCCTCAACGAGTTTGGGTCTTCTAGTACGATCTCTCGATAGACGTAAATATGAGCCCATCGCTCTTCTTGGAAGCGACGGGCCTGTTGCAGAATCTTTTAGGGAGCAATATATAGCCACCTACATCAGGCGATTAAGCACCATTGGCGTAAACACTCACTCACCGACAATATCGGCTATAGCGATTCTCGGTTTCCTCATCAGGTTTTTACCGAATGTCATCGCGGTTTATAGAATTATTAAGGATGAGAAAATAGAGTTGGTACATATAAATTCCTCGGTATTGCTTACTTCTGCGATAGCATCGCGCCTTGCGGGCGTAAAAGTGGTTTGGCACATAAGAGAATTGATACCAAGTAGCAGAATCGGGGCGTTGCAGAAGAGACTCATCGAGCTTCTGTCGACGGAGATTATTGCTATATCTAAAGAGGTAAAGAAACAATTCAATACACGAGAACCGTACTTGGCGTATAATGGTATAAATCTAGAAGCATTCAAGCCTACTTCTGGAATAGAAGCACTACAAGCAGAATATAGAAGATATGGGCACGAAACTATCTTTACGCATATTGGTCAACTATTTCCCGCAAAGGGAAGCTTTGTTTTTTTGGAAGCCGCTAAGTTGGTAATTGAATCTGGTCATAACGTACGCTTCTTTGTAATTGGTGGCCGTGTTGGCAGTGCTGCAAATGGTGCTACTACAAAGGTCAAGAACGTTGTCAAACGTTTATTGGGGCATAAAGCCCACAATTGGAAAGAAGAGCTTGAGAATTTCGCTACAGAGTTGGGAATTGCTGGGAAAGTAAGCTTTACGGGTTACCGAGACGATGTCGCAAATTTCATATCTTTATCTGATGCCGTAGTTGTCCCGCATTGCGTTCCGGAGCCATTTGGTAGAACTCTTATCGAAGCTGGGGCCCTAAGAAAACCTGTGATAAGCACGAATATCCCGCCAACCCCAGAAATCGTTGTGGATGGCGAAACAGGTTTATTGGTAGAACCTAATAAACCGGAAGCCCTAGCCGAGGCTATGGAATACATTGTCAATAACCCAAGGGAAGCCCGAAAGATGGGCGAAAATGGATATCAAAATGTGGCAAATAATTTCCGTATCGATGTAACGCACGCTAAGATAGTGAGCATATATGAAAAACTGGCGGAAAGAGGTTAAATGGCTACTGGCAAAGAGCAACTCTTAATTGATATTTTACAGCAAGTAAAAGAGGTATTAGGCGAGCACGGCATTGAATTCTGGCTGGATTGTGGAACTTTATTAGGTGCAGTAAGGGATGGGAAGTTTATCCCTTGGGAACATGATCTCGATTTTGGTATGTGGCAGGCTGATCTAAACGATGAGATAAAACGAGCTCTATCTAAGGATTTTAACAATAGAGGATACAACACGCGATTTGCCGATGACCATGTGAACATTGCGAAGAGAGGTAACACTTCCACGTTTGCAGATATTAATTTCTATCATCTAAGCGGTGATGAAGCCATTAAACCAACACGCTTAGCTATTGATCAGATCGGCAGATTGGCAGGATATTTCTCAAAAATATGGACGAATCCGCATTTATACGAGGTCAAACGATCAAGTGCCCTTGTGAAACGTGTCGGCATGTGGCTGATAATCCGAACTGGTCGGGCAATACCAGCTTTCGTAAGAAGGCCTATAGCGCGGTTTTTTTCACGAGTTTACAAACAGAGGTCGAGAGACATATCATGGGTAGTGCCCGCACATTTTTTCCATAGACTATCAACGATCAGATTTTACGGCCAGGAATTCAGAATTCCTGCAGACATTGAAGCATATTTGTCCTACAGGTATGGAGAAGACTGGCGTGTGCCAAAGAAGAGTTGGGTAACTGAGTGTGAAGATGGAGCGATCCGGAGTCCCTTGGCGGTTGCGCAGCACGAACAACCAGAGTCCAGTTCAAAGTGATGTATATGGCCGGCTTTATGGTTTCTCGACTGCGCGCCTTGATACAGCACTTACACGATCCTGGTTTCGTTCTCAATCTACTCTGTTACGTGGTATTGGTCATCGTGTATTTCCCAAAGTATTTATGGCTTTCTTTCAAACGTGAGACTCTGCTAGCTTTTGACTGGGGGGCTGATCGTTATGGAGATTTTTATGAGCCAATTTATGAGGAGCTTAAAGCACGAACTTCTGGGTCTGTGCCCATTCTATTCTTCTTTTTCTTACAGCACGATGATAAACGTTTTCCTCTTTTAAGGTCTGGGTTACCACGATTTTACAAAAATTTGCTTGACAACAAGATCTTGCTTGCTGCGGATTCTGCAAGGTACAAGAAACTACGCAATACCATACGAGTCCAGATTTTTCATGGGCTTTCTTCGTTCGGTAGTGTATGGCAGGCCTCAAGCTTTATTGTACCCTTTGATGTGCTTTTTCTTCCCATGCCGTTCATGTGGGAGCAACTGCAAAATGAGTATAAAGATGCAGCCAGGGGGAAGCAGGTGTTAAAGATTGGATACCCGAAGCTGGATTGCCTTGTCAAGGCGGCAGGGCGGAAAGTTGAGACAACAGAGACGACTCTATTCTATGGCCCAACATATCATCGTGAGATATCCTCGATATTTGATTTCTTGCCGGCTATTGTTGACATTTGCCGGAGGAACAATTATAGGCTGATAGTTAAGCTTCATCCGTATTTGTATGACAAGCATTCAACTGAGAGATCAGGTGGAATTGACTGGCATAATCGCATTCGCAGCTATCAACGAAAATATACTAAGATTGTGTTGCTGAACAAGCATCTGCCCATGAGTCAGTTCAGTCACCATTTCGTTGAAACGGACATATTCTTGACAGATGTTTCCGGTATTGGGTTTGAATTCGTACTTGCGACAGGACGACCTATTATCTTTCTTGGAAAGAAAATTAAGATCCCTCTCAAAGAACTAAGAGCTGGCCATACGGAGATGTACGCTGATCATGTGGAGATAAACGCGCGAGGAAGAATTGGCCCCATAGTGAGAACGCCATCAGATCTAGAGACGGTTATCTTGAATAGTTTAAGCTGTAACCCCTATAAACAGGGAATCGATAGATTTAGAAAAGAGTATACGTACAATCTTGGGTGTGCTACCGAGCAGGCTGTTTCAGCTCTTTTAAAATTGTATGAGAAGGCTGAGGAGAAGCGACCAGCTAATGATTAACTTGGTATTTGCTGACTAAGGATGGGAGGGCCTTTCACCCATGTAAGAGATGAAATATTAGGCTTCTTCAAGTTGTGATAAAGGAGGAAGGAAGATAGGTTAATAACACGTAGGAGGGCTAGGCTGGCAGTTTTTGTTGTCGCGGGTAAAGGCATTGTGAAATATCTGAAAAGTCTGTCGGTGTCGAAGGATGCGCAGCTAATTAGGGTGTGGTTTAAATGTCTTGCTTAATAGTAATGGGCTAAAGTAGAGTTTGACTGTGGGATAAAGTCCCTTTTAGAATACGTCACAAAGGGTGATTGTTATGACGTGGAAGACTCTAATCTCCAAAAAGAGAGCGGATTTCCCTCTTTTCAAGGTTTTTGAAGACGTGGTGGAACTTCCAAATGGGTCGAAATTGGATTATTATCGAATTGAGAAAATACCTGTAGTAACTATTCTCCCCATTTTTAGAGATAACGTCGTAATGGTAAAGCAGTATAGACATCCTATACAAGCATACTCCCTTGAATTGCCTGCCGGGCATGTTGCAAGTGCTGAAAGCCCTGAAGAATGCGCTAGGAGGGAGCTTAAGGAAGAAACAGGCTTTAAGGCCAGTAAGATCGAGAAACTGATCAGTTATAATCCGTCAACCGAACTCTCTGATCAAGTGTATCATATATTTCTCGCAAAAGACCTAGTGGAAGGAGAACCAGAAAGAGAAGAATACGAAATCATGGGCGTGGAGTTGCTGAGCCCGGCAACGGTGGTTGATAGAATTATGGATGGAACTATTGTTGATGGGCGAACAATAACGGCCATGTTGATAGCAAGGTTTATGAATGAGATATGAAGTTGCATACGTTTTAATCTGTCGGCATAACGAGGTTAGAAAGTGTATTTTGAGACCTTAAACTCACGTTGTGCACTCGAGAGCGCTCACATAGCCACCTTCCTTCTGAGCACTCCTTTAGGTCGAAAAAGGCGCAAAGGGAGTACATGCCCCCGCGAGTTGGTTTTCTCCAAAGAGATGTGCTATCCTGCATTTAGGCGCAAAAGCTGCAGTGGAAGAAGGATCTATCGTATGAAAGCAATCATAATAGGAGCTGGACGGGGTATCCGCCTGATGCCGGAAACTGAGAGCATACCCAAGTGCATGATGGATGGGGTGGGAGAGCAACGAGTGTTGGATTGGATTCTGGATTCGTTGACACACGCTGGGATTGATGACATTGTCTTCATCGGCGGGTATCACATCGAGAAGGTCATGCAAGCCTACCCGCATTTGCGCTTCTACAACAATACCGAGTGGGCTGATAATAACGTTCTTGAGTCGCTCATGTATGCTACGCTAGAGATGGATACCGCGTTCGTAGTATCCTATTCTGACATTGTATACCGGCGTAATGTAGTGCAGCGGTTGATGGCCAGCGACGCCGAAGTTGCGCTGGTAGTGGACCGGGACTGGCAGAGGCACTATGTGGGCCGTGCCCTTCACTTGGAATCTCAGGCGGAGAAGGTTGTGGTGCAGGACGGGTGGGTGGTGAAAATTGGCAAGCATCTGCCATCCGATAAGGCCTACGGGGAGTTCATCGGACTTGCAAAGTTTAGTCAGGAGACAGCACGTCTGATGCGTGACCGCTACCGCCAGATCCGCGAGGACTATTTGAGCCATCCGTTCCACAAGGCACCGAACATCCGGCTGGCCTATCTGACTGATATGATTCAGGAAATGATCGACCTCGGCGTGCGGGTGGAGCCAGTGGACGTCTGGGCCGATTGGGCAGAATTGGACACGCCGCAGGATCTGGCGCGGGTCCGGGAGCAATTAGATGACCAGGGCGAGCGAGGCCTGGCCCAGGAATTCTGGGTGGTGAGGGCTGAGGGGTACGAACAGCTCGAATGGGCTAGCCGGCAAGAGTATCTGCAGGCGGTCGTCGCGGCGGGGGATTTTCAGTCAGGTGACCGGGTGCTGGATGTAGGCACCGGCACGGGCATTGTAGCACATGCTGTATCGCCGTTTGTGGCTGAGGTGGTTGGCGTTGACTTGTCACCGGAGATGCTGGCACATGCCTGGGCCTCACGCGTGGCGAACGAGGTCTTTGAGGAAGGAGACGTCTGCAAACTGCGATTTCCCAACAACTGGTTTGACAAGGTGACGGCGCGTATGGTTTTTCATCACCTGATCGAGGGTGGTGACCGGGCGATGCGGGAGTGCTACCGAGTGTTAAAGCCGGGAGGCGTGATGGTGCTTTCGGAAGGCGTGCCGCCCGACCGCTCGTTGGGGGATTGGTACACGCGCATGTTTGCGCTGAAGGAGGAGCGGCTGACATTCTTTGAGGAAGATCTCGTGGCGCTGATGGGCGGCGGCGGCTTTGACGTGGAGCAGGTGCTGATGCACATATCACCGCAGGTCAGCATCCGCAACTGGCTGCGAAACAGCGGACTACCCCAGGAGCGACAGGACAGGATCATACAAATGCACCTGAACCTGAACGGAATAGGCAAGCAGAATTATAATATGACGTTCACCGGTGAGGACGTGTTATGCGACTTCAGGTACGTGATCCTCGTAGGTCGCAGGCGACGGTAGCGGCTTTCTCACGACTTGCACCTCTGTTAATGGGGCCAATTCGCCAGTTAGAAACTGCCGAAATCTTCAGACAGGTGTAAGGTGCAAAAGACGTGTTAAAGGGTATTGCAAGAACATTACTAAAGGTCAAGGAGGTAAAGGTAAAGCGCATGAAAGCGATAATTATTGCTGCTGGACCGGGAATGCGGTTGAATCCGTTGACCGATAGCATGCCAAAGTGCATGTTAGATATCGAGGGCAAGACAATCTTGCAGAGGGCACTTGAGATACTACGGAGCTGTGGGATCAACGATATTGCGATCGTCCGTGGCTACCAGAAGGAGATGATAAATTATCCGGGAATCAAATACTATTACAACGACGACTACGTGAACAACAACATCTTGGGATCACTGTTCTATGCCGAGGACGAGATGGACGGCAGCCTTGTCGTCTCGTATTCGGACATTCTATATGAAGAGAAGGTCCTAAAGAAGTTGCTGAGCAGTGAGGCGGATATCTCTGTAGTCGTTGATACCAAATGGACGGAAGCCTATGAGGGCCGGACGGAACATCCGGTTAGCGAAGCAGAGAAAGTTTTGGTCCAAGATAGCAGAGTGGTCAGGATAGGTAAGGAACCGATTGGGGCAGAGGAAGCATATGGGGAGTTTTTAGGGCTGGCCAAATTCTCCGGCAGAGGAACAGAACTGCTAAAAGAGGTTTATCATCAGGTAAAGAAAGAGTTTGCCGGTAGGCCATTTCAACATGAGGGAAGGGTCTTTGAAAAAGCCTATCTGACGGACATGTTTCAAGAGCTGATCGACAGGGGTTATATAGTAACCAGCGTAGACATAGAAGGTGGGTGGCGAGAAATCGACACCGTTCAAGATTATGAAAGGGCAAGAGATGAATGGAAGTAGGATGAATCGGACCGAAGAGCTGAAGTATTGGAGGAAGAGAATCTTATGGACAGCGTGGATAACCTATGCCGGGTTTTACTTGGCCAGGACGAATATGTCCATTGCACTGCCAGGGATTATGGAAGAGTATGGGATTTCCAAGGTGGCGATGGGTGGGATCCTGACCTCCTTATTTGCCTTTTATGCAGTGGGGCAGTTTATTAACGGCCAATTGGGAGATAAATTTGGCTCTCGGAATTTGATCGTTGTTGGGATATTGGGCTCAGTGTTGCTCAACATTGCCTTCGGTTTTAGCAGCGGTGTGCTGATCGCAATGATAGTGATTTGGGGGTTAAACGGCTATTTTCAGGCCATGGGCTGGGGACCATCTGTAAAAATAGTAGCCAATTGGTTTCCTAGCGGACTAAGGGGGAAGGCAGCGGGAATCTTAGGGACCTCTTACCAGATAGGCAATGCTGCTTCCTGGGCGCTAGCTGGGTTTGTAATCGGCCAGTTGGGGTGGCGGTGGGGGTTTTGGATGCCTAGCATTGTATTTGCGCTGCTCGGCTTGCACTGGTTTATCAGAGCAAGAAACGCTCCCGAAGAAGTAGGATTGCCGACAATTGAGCAGGAGGATATTGAGGAAATCAATAATGCAACCATCAAGAAAGATTGCCATCTGGGCTTTCGGTATACCTTGAAGCAAACTTTGCTAAACCCGAAGGTTTGGATTGTTGGCTGTGGGCTATTCTTTCTGAACATAGTGAGGTATGGTTTTCTCAGCTGGGCACCAACTTACATGTTCGAAGTTCAAAAAGCCACTATCTCGACGGCAGCCTTCAAAGCGGTTGCTTTCCCCTTAGCTGGTTCCTTGGGAGCCCTTTCTGCTGGTTGGTTTTCTGACAAGTTTTTTGGGTCAAGGAGAGCCCCTCTAGCAACAATCATGCTGCTCCTTCTGGCCGGGTTTGTAGGACTGTACCCACACGCTTCTAATTGGATGCTGAGCTTAGTGTGTCTAATGGTAATAGGATTTCTGACCTTTGGTCCCCACATGATGATGGTGACAGCAATGCCTATGGAGCTAGGGACAAGAAAGGCAGCCTCTTCAGCAACTGGTTTTATTGACGGTATGGGATACATCGGAGCCGCCATAACAGGCATTGGAACCGGGTGGTTATTGGACACTTTCAATTGGAGTGCAGCCTTCTACTTTTGGCTGGTGGCTGCTGTTGTTGCAGGCGGATTAATGCTATTGCTTTGGAATTATAAGCCGGGGGAAACCGAGTATCAGTAGGCTGTGTGAATATTGCATTCTTATGAGGAGGGCACAAAGTGCTGAATGAAAGTCCGCTTGTTTCAATTATTACTCCTTCTTACAACCAAGGCCAATTCATCGAGGAGACGATCCTCTCCGTCAAGAATCAGGACTACTCCAACATCGAGCCAATCCTAGAAGTTCAAAGGAGGTAAGAGTGAAAAGAGTGCTTATTACTGGAATTACTGGCCAAGATGGATCTTATTTAGCTGAGTTCTTGCTCGCAAAAGGATACGAGGTCCATGGCCTCATCCGCCGGGCGAGCACGTTCAATACCGATTGTATCGATCACTTAAGACTCTAGACGAGGTGGAGTCTTGCTCCTAGACAAGGCCGTAAACCTACAAAAGCCGATTGAGTTTAGTCCTCATGCCCGAGAGAAAATGCTGGATCGTGGGGCTGCAGAGAGTGAGGTCAAAGCAGCTATTCGCACCGGTAGCCCTGAACCGGCGCGGAAAGAACGCTTCATGTTTCGAAAGAACTTTGCCTTTAGCAACCAATGGCGAGGTAAGCACTATGCCATCAAGCAAGTAGCTCCCGTTGTTGCAGAAGAACCTAACCGGCTGGTAGTAGTGACGGTGTTTGTATACTATTTTTAGGTGAGGTGATGAAGTATGGATATTATCTATGACCCGACTGTTGATGCTCTGACCATCCGTTTTGTTAAGGAGAGGGTGGAATGTGAGACGATTCGCCTTAGCGATCAGGTGGCAGTGGATATCGGTCCAGGTGGACGCGTTGTGGCAATTGAGGTGCTGGACGCGAGCGAGCTAATACCAGGGATTAAGGAGAGGGGCGTTTCTTTGGAGAACCTCACCGTCGTTTCAAAAAGCTGAAGATGGCCCATCTAAGCCGATCAGGGTAAGGGAGGGAAACTATAAAACGAGCATTGATCACTGGCATTACCGGGCAGGACGGCTCTTATTTAGCTGAATTACTGCTGCATAAAGGCTACGAGGTCCGCGGATTAATCCGGCGGGCTAGTACCTTTAATACGGACCGCATTGATAATATCTATCAGGACCCCCATGAACCTGGTGCGCGGCTCTTCCTGCACTATGGGGACCTGTTAATTGGGGAACAGTTTTCAAACTTGATACACAACTTGGAACGCAAGCGAAGGAAGCTGTGAACGCGGCACGAGAACTAATCGGGGTGAACGCTTGATCTGGAGAGCATTG
>Ga0315546_1001355_pt1 | contig 15585 bp, 13 predicted proteins | sample SalMarSW160170MG_FD_203833 | JGI IMG/M metagenome (GOLD analysis project Ga0315546, IMG submission 203833) | Salt marsh sediment microbial communities from the Plum Island Ecosystem LTER, Massachusetts, United States - Salt Marsh Sediment SW1601-170 ... | reverse complement strand
ATTGCCAGAAGATTATGGGGAGGTAGCCGAGGATGAGGAGCTGGGGAAGTGCAAATGTGCTTAATGAGTCTGAAGTAGAGATGATCGAGAAAAATGCACTTAGGATTCTTTCTGAAATCGGTCTAAAACTTGAGAATTCGAGGATGCAGGAGGTATTGAGTGGATGCGGAGCCAAAGTAGACAAAAAAGAGCGAGTTCACTTCCCAGGAGAGTTTGCCAGTGATTTTCTGGCAGGATCCCAAAGAATAGAGCTACCTGATATTCCTTCTATTGCTTGTGGAGCGGGAGGCTACAACCAAAACTATATGCCCCCGGGTACCACCAGAGTAAAGCCTCACACCCTAGATACTATGAGAGATACTCTCATACTAGGTGACTACCTCGATAACGTCGACCGGTTAGGCCCTGGTGGAGTACCAAGTGACGTACCGCCATTATTGCAGCCTCTATATATGCGAATTAGTGCTTGGAAATACTCCAGGAAGGCAAAGTGTTCCCAGGTGTGGATTGAGGGACTGCGTCCCTACATAGTGAGAATGGGAGAGGTGATGGCATCCAATGAGGGAGGCAACCTGCTAGATTATGCTTCCGCTGAGGTTGAGCTGGTGTCACCGTTGTCTATGGATCGAGTGGGAGCTGAGACCTTTGTCTATTTCTGGGAACGTAATCTTAATGTACACTTATTTAGTATGCTTTCCGCTGGAGGCAGTTCTCCTGCTACCTTAGCCGGGTCTTTGGCTCTGCATCTGGCAGAGAATATGATTCAGAATATTCTTTACCGAGTCTTCTATGGAGTAAAGACACTTCGTTTTCATTCATCAGTTTCGGTAATGGATATGAAAACTGCCATGTATCCCTTTGGGAGGCCTGAGGGTGGCCTAATACACCTGGCAATGGGTCAGTTGGCTCGACATTATGGTGCTTCCTTTGCGGCAAATACCTTTTCGGGGGATGCTAAAGTACCGAGTAGTGAAGCAGGCATACAAAAAGCAATCTCTGCAATACCGGCTGTTATTGCTGGAAGCGATTCTCTGGGCACTATGGGCCTTCTCTCTGTTGATGAGTATAGTTCCCCGGTACAATTGGTCATCGACAATGAGTTCGCTGGCGCATTAAAGCGATTTGCCAGAGGATTTGAAATAAATGAGGAAACACTGGCCTTTGATTTGATAGCGGAGGTTGGTCCCGGCGGTCTTTTCACTGGAACTATGCACACAGTAAAGCACTATCGAACAGAGCACTGGCAGCCCACCATCTTCTCCAGGGAGATGTACAATACTTGGACGCAAGGAGATAGGAAAACAGATGTTGAGCGTGCAAAAGACATATGTGATTATGTGTTCAGGAACCATAAGCCTATCTGTATTAGTGAAGATACGGAAAGAAAACTGTTAGAGATAACTAAAGAAGCAAAAGAAGAACTCTACCCATAAGGATGTTAGTATTTGAAGAAAATGGATAGCCGAAGGAACGATGAGGTCATTGTCAACTAGGTTTGTTAAGAGATAAGCTCTGTTCCCTCATTGTTGTCTGTAAAACTGGTTCATGCTTGGATATGTTGAGCCTGGCAATAGATACACGTGTCGCCGGCATCTTATATAGGGCACTAGCTTAAAATACGAGCTTAGCACCATTTTTTAAGGCTGATTTGGCAAGTCTCTCTCAGAAGCACAGGACATCTTCTCATAGCCGGTATCCCTGTTAGGAGGATCCTTAAGCGAGGTGAAGAAGCTCACCTGCTTAAGGAAGAGACTATGCGGGATTTTCTCTCCCCCTGGATGAAAGGGGACATTTTGAAAAGCGTCTATTTCGGACATTGGCCATCCACAAGAGAGATTTGGGTCACCATTATTCGTCACTTGGAATGTAGCAGAGAGCAAGACAGGACTCAGGTAATTGGCCCTATCCAATGTCGGTGAGTTCAAAACAAAAAAAGGGGAGGTGATGATCTGATTTTCCATAGAATTCAACAGCCCCCGATGGAAGTTAAAAAGGGGGACTGAGGTTAAAGTTAAAAAGGAGAAAAAATGTCTAAGGTGAAAGTAAACTCCAGAATAATGATTCTATTAGTGGTAATGTTATTGTGTGTAGCGTTAGTTGGAGGAGGTGTGCAGGCGCAGAAGATAAGAATGCGTTATTGGGGCACTGCTGACATAGGAGATGTCGATGCGGCAAATGAAATCTCCCGTGAATTCGAAAAGAAGAATCCAAATGTCAGCATTGAGAACGAATATTTTCCCCAGTTTGAGATTAAGTTGTATACTGCTCTTGCCACAGGGACGGGACCCGATGTATTCTTCGTTAGAGGTCGCTATATCCGAAAACTAATTAAGTCCAATATGCTTCTTAGATTTACACCCGACGGTATGTCCCAAGAAGACTACAGGAAAGATTTCTTGTCGCGACCACCTGAAAAAGATGCATACATTGGGAGCGATGGTGAATACTACGGAATACCTGTTACTTTCCTCCCCAGCCACTTTGGCTATTTCCTTAATCTCGACCTTCTGGCGAAAGCTGGCCTGGCTGAGCATCCTGAGACTTGGGACGAAATCTTGCAAGCAGCAGCGAAGATGACCGTTAGAGACGGAGGGATGGTAAAGCAAGCGGGATTCGCCCGTACAGAATGGGATGTAGCCTACAGTGTCTGGTCCTTTATCTGGCAATTCGGCGGAGATTTCTTCAATGACGAGAGCAAGCGGTTCGATTATACCAGCGCCAAAGCCAAGGAAGGAGCAAATCTCTGGGTGGATACGGTTCTTCAGTTCTTTGGCCCTGAGATTGGTTCTGCCTGGGAGGCTTGGATGGACAGCCGGGTGGCAATGCTTATTTGTCAACCCTGGAATGCCCGATACACTCACATGATGGCGCCAGATCTTCCGTTTGTTTTTCTTCCCTTACCGTCGGCTGTAGAAGGAGCACCATACTTGATGTTAGCCGGTAGCGATTCAATTGGATGGGCAGCTTCAGCGAAAACTCAATCTCCAGATAGTGCTCTAGATTTCTTGAAATTTATCGGATCGCCAGAGATGAGCTATATTTATCTCGGTTACTCCGGTGAAGTCCCTCTTACTAAGGCACATTGGGACAGTGACTATTTCAAGACAGGCGAGGGAGCAGAATGGGCCTGGGTACTGCAAAAACTGAAGGAAGATATAGGTGTGGTAAGGTGGGGAGCCCTGATGGGTGATGAGCAGAGAGCAACAGCAATTGTGGAGCAGCAAATAGATCTGGTTTATGCCGGAAGCCAAACCGTAGATGAGGCCCTGGCAGCTATAGAAAAACAATCCAACGAGATGATTATAGAATACTATCCTGACTAGACCTCATCAGGGGGGCACAGAATACTTGTTCTGTGCCCCCCTGCACAGTGTTAAGGTAAGTTCCTTTGTCAGGAAAAGCTAATTTGGGAGAATGACCTGAAGAGATCCTCGGGCTGGCGGCTAAGTATGGCAATGCTGAAGGCTTAAGAAGGGATTGGATTTTTATTTCAATTAGAAGCAGTGTATCTAATTTCCATCTGAGGCATTCGGCTTTTGAAGGGGTAGGAAACAGTTCTCCTAGAAGTTCTTGGGAGATCTTCCCTCGCGAATCGAGAGGAGAAAAAGTGGAAAATAAGCGGAGTAGAAATTTTAGCAAATGGAGGAGAAAGGGTACCCCCTATCTCATGCTCGCTCCTATCATGGCCTTTTTTGTAGTGTTCATGTTTGGACCAATTATTTACGCTTTGTGGATGAGTTTTTGGCGCTGGAGTTTAGTTGGAGGAGGAATAAGATTTCTTGGTTTTGGCAACTACATGAATGCGATATCTCAGCCCAGATTCATTAGGAGCTTGGTAAACAGTAGTTACTACGTGGTAGCTAGCGTTGTATTTGCTATTCCCATTTCCCTGGCTATTGCTATGGCTCTCAATGGCATTATCTCCCGTCGCCTTAGAACAGTATTCACGGTTCTATATTTTCTTCCCGTAGTAACTTCTATGGTAGCTGCTAGCATAGTCTGGAGACACATGTACCATCCGGGTGCTGGCGTAATAAACTTCTTTCTGGGGAAACTGGGTCTCCCTGCCCAGGGTTGGACAGCAGATCCGGGGCAAGCGATGTTGGCAATAATAATTATGGCCATCTGGAAGAATTTAGGTTTCAATGTAGTAATATTTCTGGCTGCTTTACAAGGAATACCCTCAATCTTCCATGAGGCTGCACGCATAGACGGTGCTTCCAAATGGGCTGTATTTCGGCGGATAACTTTCCCTTTACTCCAACCGGCCTCTCTCTTCATTCTAGTAACAAGTGTCATTTGGGGATTTCAAATATTTGCACCTATCTTCTTGATGACAGAAGGGGGTCCCGGAGATAGCTCATATGTACTAGGATACTATATTTATGAGGAGGCATTTGATTTTGATAGAATGGGTTACGCGGCTGCGCTGGCATTTGTAATGTTTGCCATACTTATAATCGTTACCATTTTTCAATTGAGAGTAATGGCAAAAAAATGGAAATACTGAACTTGAGGAGAGGTAACCTTATGTTGAGCAAGAGAGGCAAGAAACCAGCTGAGATTGTGAAGAAATCCTTTTACTATTTGCTTCTGTCAATTGGGTCTTTGATTATGGTAATCCCTTTTTTCTGGATGATTCTCTCTTCTTTCAAGCTTTCCACGGAAGTTCTGTCAATTCCGATGATATTCTTTCCTCGTAAATTCATTCTTGACAACTACCAATTTGTTTTCGACTTTCTCAATATGGGGCGATACTATATTAACACCTCGATCTACGCTATAGGGGTAGTCTTCCTGATCATCATTTCAAGTACCTGGGGTGGTTACATATTCGCTAAACAGGAGTTCAAGGGAAGGGATCTCTTTTTCATCATAATACTAAGCTCTATGATGGTACCTTTCATGGTCAGACTGCTGCCTCTCTTCCTCCTGACAGTTCGGTTCAGATGGGTCAATACTTACCAGGGGCTTATTCTCCCTGCTGCTGTGGATGCTTTTGGCATATTCTTGATGAGGCAATTTATGCAAGAGATACCCAGTTCCTTAGTTGATGCAGCTCGCATAGATGGTGCATCTGAAGTTAGGATATATTCCAGCATTGTACTTCCTCTTTGTAAGCCTGCCATGGGAGCATTGGGGATACTCTATTTCGTATGGACGTGGGATTCGTTCTATTGGCCGCTAATAATTCTTTCCAGCAATAGTATGATGACTCTGCCAGTAGGGATAGCCAAACTTGCTCTACACCACTCTCCTCTTTATGGTCCGGAAATGGCAGCCACTACTCTGGCTGTTGTACCTATGGTTATAGTTTTTTTGTTATTTCAGAAAAGCTTTATCAAAGGAATTACTCTGACTGGTCTGAAGTAGTTTCTGGAGTTTATGCGAGGAGAGAGGGCACAGGAGCTGAATAAGGGCAATAAATAAAATTAAGATAGGAGGAAGAAAAAATGAAACTAGGGGTAATAACTTCTGCATTTGCAAGGACGGACAAAGACAACATATGGGACACTATCCAGAGTATTGCCAAAATAGGTTTTGATACAGTTGATCCTTTCATACTGGATCTAGGTCCCTGGGATTCTGAGGAAAGGAAGAAACTGAAAAGATTCATAAAGGATGCCGGTCTGGAAGTGGCTTCAATCACTACATATGTTAATATATGGAGCTCCAATGAGGAGGTAAGGAAGGAAGGAGTCAAAAAGCTAATTGCGCAGCTTGATTTTGGGAAAGAGATGGAGGCCACTAACATGGAAGTACTTGCAGGCCCGGTCTCCCATGGTTCGGATACAGAAGGGGGAGTTCCACGGTCAGTTATTTGGCGCAATAGCGTTGATTCTATGCAACAGGTTGCTAGACATGCGGAGAAAATACAACTTAGGATTGCAATGGAGCTTGAACCATTCGAGACTTCACTTATTTATGATATTGATAGCATGCTTAAGTTTCTAGCTGCCGTAGATTCTGAGTACTGCCTAGCCAACCTCGATATCGGCCACTGTCATATTATGAACAGGGTGCCGCCAAAGGAAATAAAAAGACTAGGTAAGAAAATAATACATACTCATATCTCTGACAATGATGGAAAAAAACATAATGACTGGGTACCAGGAGAAGGTACAGTTGACTTTAAAGGATACCTTAGTGCGCTTAAGGAGATGGGATACCAGGGAAGTGTGGCATTGGAATTGTGGAGAAGCCCTGATCCGGTAGCATCGGTTAGCGAAAGCTATAAATATTTGGCAAAACTTATGGGTGAGCTTGGTATCAGGGGCTAGCAGGGCGAAGCTAGTTTGCAGCAGGCAAGTTCTGACAGCGGAAGTCTTTAGAGTGGCAAAATATCAAAGACACTTAGACTTGTTGGGGCTTTTCCTAGACCTGGCCTTTTGACAATTCTACCCCGAAGATAAGGGTTGCTTGATGCTTTGGAATAGGCGTGTTTGGAAATGAGACTGTCTTGGCGGGTACTATTCTCATTTGTCATCTCCTCGTCTTTTTCAGGGCGTCCTAGCGGTGTAGCCTTTGAAGGATTTTCTCTCCTTTTTTGGTGTTTCTTTGTGTTCTTTAGGGGATGTATATTGGTCAGTCGACAATGTATTCTCTGGGAACTTGCCACCAAGATACCTGACGTTTCCAGAGAGAAAAGGATACCTGCGCTTCCACTACTGAGGTGGTTGAAGAACTCCCCTTTTTCTACTGAACAGTTGACAAAGAGTCTGTAAGTAAAAGGTAAGTAGGGGTTTTTCACCAGCCTCCTAGCGGATGGAAGTGGGTCAAAAATACAGAGAGGAGTTCTGAAAGTACCTCAGAGTTAGAGGTAGGCTTGAGTTCTGAGAGAGAACAGACTTCGAATTGAAGGAGCAGCACTATGTATAGGAAGTATGTGGTAAATGTTGAAAAGGAGGCCGGATACCGCGTTTCGAGTCCTTTTAATCGAACGATTAAGCACATCTTTGCGCCTGATGTGAGAGGTGTACAGGAACTTACTTTTAGTCAGGTAACTATTCCTGCGAGGGGCAAGACTGATGCTCACACGCATGATAGGGGAGAGATTATATTTGTGACATCAGGATGGGGAGAAGTTTCAATGGAGGACGAAGTTTATGAGCTGGAATTAGATTTTGCTATTTGGATACCCAAAGGGGTAAAGCATGCCCTCACAAACACGAGAAGCGAATTCTTGAAAATTGTCACAGTTTTTGTCCCTGCCTATGAAGCCGCGGAACTAGAGTCTATTATTCTAAAGCGTACAGAACTGACAAGCTAACAAGTGGAGTGAAATAGCAGTGACTGATGGTGATAAGTGTGAGACAAACTGAAAGTTTTCGATAGGAGGATCAACGTTATGGGGTCATCCTTGAAGGAAAAAGTGTATTATCCTCCTCCCGAATCTAAGGGAGGATGGCGACGACTAAGCGATCCCGAAGAGATCCGTATCAAGGCAGGTATGGATCCGGATAAGGTGAAGGCAATCCTCCGGTACCACGAGCTCATATTTCCCGGATGCTCAGCTATTGTCGTCATTAGACATGGACATTTAGTTGGTGAATGGGCCACCTTCAATGTCTTGCCACACACCAAATTCCATGTCTGGTCTTGCACAAAGTCTTTTACAGCCACAGCCTTTGGTCTTCTACTCGAAGACGTTCTCCATGGTGAGTTCTTATTAGAGGAGGGACAAGTTGACTTAGATAGCCCAGCTTATTCTTTCATACCGGAAGGTCATCCACTGACTGACCCCCGTAAGAGTAAGATTACTCTACGCCATTTACTCACAATGACCTCTGGCATCGTAGGTGAAAGCAGAGGTGTTATAGGCGTTTCTATCACAGGTACGGATTGCGGCCCGTTCGAATTTGCTCTCGGTCACTGTCCCAACAAATACTGCGCTTCAGCCGCAAAACTGTCGGCAAAACCGGGTGATCGGTGGGATTACAGCGATGCCGCCTTTGCTCATCTTTCCCTAATATTCAATAACATAACAAGACGCGAAATAGGCGATTTTCTAAAAGAGCGTGTGCTGGATCGAATTGGTATCGAAGATATTAGTTGGGATCCACAAGGGGGCGGGAAGTTTATTGGTCCCCATACGAACGCACACATGGGGATACACGTTACAGCTAGAGACTTGGCACGTTTTGGCTACCTTATATTGCGGGAGGGAATTTGGGAAGAGCAACAACTGGTGCCCAAACGGTGGATCGAGATGTCTACCAGAACGTCACAGAGGTTGAACGAGAGTTACGGGTATGGTTGGTGGGTGAACAGCACAACAAAACTCCTACCGGAAATGCCAAAAGATACTTTTGCCGCAAGAGGCTATAATTCGAATCAATGCTATGTTGTCCCATCGTTGGACTTGGTAGTCGCTCGCGTAGGGACAGGCCCTCCTCAATGGGATGATGCCAATTTGATCGGGGGAATAGTGGGGGCGGTGATTAGTAAGTGACGTTGCTGAACTTGTCAATAATCGAGTGCTGATTGGCCGAAACAAATCTGCTTATTCTGTTAGAAAGCTAAATCCGACTGGCGTGGGTGCAACATAGTTAGGTAGGCTTTCGATCTACTAGCCGATGACGGGATGTTGTATCTTAGAGGCTTAGACATGCCCAAGATGAATGGGATCATATCAGTGAGCACAATTGCTTACGACGGATACAACCTGGGGACTGCCCTGAGACGAATGTCTCAAATTGGATGTAGTCACGTAGAACTTGATGCGATAGAAGGATTATCTGAACATATTAGACTGCAAGATTTTCGGGATAAGACATTGGGGAGAAAAGTAAATGTGATGATGAAACAGTCTCATGTTTCTTCTATTGGCTTCTCCGGCCATATGGATTTGAGCAAAGAAGGGATAGTTCCAGCTTTCGAGAAAAAAATAAGATTTGCCAAGCAAATAGGTGCAAAAATCATAAATACATTTTCGGGCCCTCGGGAAAGAATAGGTATCTTTTATAAGAATATTAAACACATTGCCGAGTTTGCCAAATCAATGGATTTAGTTGTGGCTCTTGAAACCCATGGAGATATCATATCAGACAGATCAAGTCTTGACGTAATAAAGAAAATCAATTTAGAGAATGTGAGGATCAATTATGACTTCGCTAACTATTTCCATTATGCAAAGGGTAACGTTGACCTTGAGAAGGATTTTGAGTCGACACTCAAATACGTAGTATACTTACACGTTAAAGACACAGTATTAGAAGGAAATAAGTGGCATTTTACTCAGATTGGAAAAGGAACAATAGACTATCGGGAGATTTTCAGAATCCTAAAGACCTGTAATAGGGAAATTCCTATGAGCATCGAATTACCGCTTAGATTGGAAGTAAGCGAAAACAAAGTCGCACAAAAAACGAAAGCCCCTCTGCAAATTGAATCCATCGACAAGATCGTGACTGACTCTATCTCTTATGTTAGAGGACTATGGAAATTGGCTTAACGGATACAACATTTGAATCATCAGAAAAAGGTAGGTCATAATATGCGTTGAGTTGTATCCCATGAGAAGAGGCGGTTTAAGAACCCCTTTTTTTGTAGCGAAAGGTGGATAAAGAATCTGTAGATAAGAGATTAGTTAGGAGAAAAAAAGTAGAAGTTGGACAAAGAAAGGGGCAGAGTAGATCAAGGCAAAACTACAGTCAAACCAGAACTCTTTTTTTAGCGTTGTCTTCATGTGCGGTACATCATGTCTAGGGAGGTGGTACCCATGCTTTTCTCGCGAAAAAGAGTGAGCACAGCGCTGGAGCACGAGAAGCCAGACAGAATTCCTATTGATTTTTGGGCAGTGGAAGCAGTCAAGGAGTCTCTAAAAAGACTCCTTGATATCCAGAAGGAAGAAGTTTTACTCAAAAGATTGGGAGTCGATATCCGCCGTATCGACTCAAGATACATCGGTCCCAAAGAAAGAGACTCTAGGAAACCAAAATGCGGCGGCCATGAGGATTCGATGCGGAAGGGACAGTACGACTCATACACGAATATATTTGGCATTGGCTTTGAGGAGATTGAGGGCAAGCTGATGAAGGAACTCCAACTTTCTTTTTGGCCTCTGAGAGATGTGAGAGACATTTCACAAGTCGAGGAATACGGGTGGCCGTCAGCCGATTGGTTTGACAGAAGTAAAATTAAGTCAGGGATCGAGAGACTGAATAGCAGCGGAGAGTATTGGATTCAGTATGACCAGAAGGGCTACCAAGGCGTTTTTGAAACCGCCTGGGCTATGCGTGGATTTGAGCAATTCTTGATGGATTTGATAGTGAATCCTGAACTTGCTTGCAAAATAATGGATAAAATCGCGGAGTTTCAAATTGAAGATATATTGAGGACCCTTGAGGCGGCAGAAGATCGAATTGATATGGTCTATATTTCTGATGATATAGGTGGACAGGATGGCATGATAGTTTCTCCTCAAATATGGAGAGAGTATGTTCGTCCGCGAGAAGAGAGGATCATTAAGTCAATTAAGGATAACTACAGTAGTGTCAGAATCATGTACCATTCATGTGGATCGATTATCCCTGTAGTAAAAGATTTGCTGGAGATAGGAGTGGACATTTTGAATCCCCTGCAACTTAGAGCAAAAGCCATGAACCCTGGAGAACTCAAAAGGCGATACGGGGATAGACTTTGCTTCCATGGCGGCATGGATCTTCAGCGCATCCTACCCTACGGGACTGAAAGGGAAATAAGAGTCGAAGTGAAGAGACTGATAGATATTTTAGGTGAACAGGGAGGTTACATTTTCGGGCCTTCCGAGTTTATTCAACCCGATACAAGCCCTGGGAATATTCTGGCTATGTATGAGGCAGCACGGGAATATAGATATAAAAAATGACATATATGGAGAAAAAACTATGGACAAGATAGGCGTGGGAATAATAGGCTCCGGTTTTATATCGGAGATTCATGTGCAGAGTCTCAAGCAAGTTCCGGAAGCAGAGGTCGTAGCAGTCGCCTCTCTCCCAAAGGAACAAGTACGGTCCTTTGCTGAAAGAAATGGAATAGGCAAATGGACGGTTGATTATAACGAGCTTCTTTCTTACAAAGAAGTTGATCTCGTCATACTCGGAGTCCCTAACTATTTACACGCCCAGATCACTGTAGAGGCTGCAAAAGCAAAAAAACACGTCATTTGCGAGAAACCTCTTTGCATGAACCTGGAGGAAGCGGATTTGATGATTAAAACATGTAGGGAAGAGGGCGTCAAGCTTATGTACGCCGAAGAGCTTTGTTTCGCTCCAAAATATGTAAGACTAAAACAACTAATAGAGGAAGGAGCTTTGGGAAAGGTCTACCTTATAAAGCAAAGTGAGAAGCACTTCGGACCACACTCCGACTGGTTTTGGGACGTGGAAAAATCGGGAGGAGGAGTAGTCCTGGACATGGGATGTCACGCCTTCCTCTTCTTTCGCTGGCTTTTTGGCAACGCAGAAGCAAAAAGTGTATACGCTCAAATGGGAACCTATGTGCATAAGAAACTGACCAAGGGTGAGGATAACTCGATAGTCATTGTTGAATTCGGAGATGGCCAGATAGGATTGGCTGAAGATAGTTGGGCCAAAAGGGGAGGTATGGATGATAGGGCAGAAGTCTACGGTTCGGAAGGTGTAGCCTACGCTGACCTATTGATGGGGAACTCAATTCTAACGTACAGTCACAAGGGATACGGGCATGCTGTTGAAAAGGCTCCCACCACTAAGGGATGGTCCTTTACAATCTATGAAGAATCGTGGAACTACGGATTTCCCCAAGAAATACAACATTTCGTTAGGTGCGTAAGAGAGGATGAGGAGCCTTTAATAACAGGAAAGGATGGAAGAGCTGCACTGGAGATGGTTTTCGCTGCATATGAGTCTGCTAGAAAAGGCAGGAAAATTGAGCTACCCTTTAGAAGTAAGGCAAAAAGGCCAATAGATCTATATTTGGACAATAAATAGTCCTCAGAATGCGAAGTGCCCTTTGTAAGGGGAAGGAAGTGTTGTCCTCGGAGCCGGAGCACTGCCCTGGCCCAGCAGCTTGGATCACCGAAAGGTATGACTATCTCGCAAAACTGATAAAGGAGTTTAACATTCGGGGTTGAAATCAAGGAACTTGTGTAGGTGACGCGAATTTGTACCAGTAAGAGTATATAGAGAAAAGGAATTGAGTGATGACAATAGAGATTCTATCCCCAAGACAAATACGCCAGGAGCATGAAACATCGCTGCAGATCTTAACAGAGATAGGGGTAAAGGTTAACCACAAAGAAGTCTTTGGTCTTCTCATAGAAGCAGGGGCTAGGGGCAAAGAAAGTACTGGTGTGGTGAAGTTCCCCGTTGACCTGATTTCCAAGAGCATCAAGACTAGTCCAAGAAAACGTATTCTCTACGGCCGGGATTTCCGTAAAAAAGCGCGATTCGGGTATGATGATCACCTGTTTATGTCCAGTGCAGGTCAGTATCTGTTAATAGATGAAAGAGAACAGCGGCGCCCGGCAACGTTGGAAGACACTAGAGATGCTATCAGACTAGGAGATGCTCTCCCAGAAATTGACATCGTTGGTCCTCTCGTTTTACCCTCAGAAATTCCGGTGAAGGTCCGAGACATACACGTATATGCAGAGCTAGTAAAAACTACGACTAAGCCATGTTTTACCTGGATTAATAACGGCACTACTGCAGACTACATCATCAAGATATTTTCAGTGTTGGCAGGTGGCAGGGAAGAACTCCGGAGAAGACCGATGGTAGAGGCCTTCATCGAACCGATCAGTCCTTTGCAATTCAGCAAGGAAGGACTTGAAATCTTGCTTAAATTTGCAAGAGCTGGTCTTCCTGTAGGTTTCGGACCCATGGCTATGGCCATGGCTACAGCTCCTACAACCCTAGCTGGAGCAATAGCCCAGGAGAACGCAGAAATCTTAGCTGGAATAGTGATTTCTCAGGTTATTACTCCTGACTTGCCTGTTACCTATTGGGGGATTCCTCACGTGATGGATGCGGCAACGGGAAATATATCTTTCGGGTCTCCTGAACAAGGGTTAATGGCATCTATTATGACACAACTTGGCCGATGGTATGGTTTTCCTGTAGGAGTGAACGTTGGTCTAACGGATTCCAAAATTGCGGACGCTCAAAATGGCATCGAGAAAGCTGCAACATTAGTACTGGGGGCATTTTCTGGAGCCGACATCTTTGGGCATATGGGCATTGTGGGGGCTGACCAAGGAGCTAGCTTAGTTGAGTTGGTTTTGAATAATGAAATGGCAGCTTACCTACGGAGGATAACAAAAGGTATAACAATAGACTCTGAAACACTGGCCTTCGAGGTAATAAAGAGAGTGGGGATTGGCGGGCATTTTTTAGAGGATGACCACACACTAACAAACTTCAAAAAGGAGGTTTGGATTCCCACAATAATGGACAGACTTAACTGGGAGACTTGGGAGAAGAAAGGTAGAGAATCCATCTGGGAGCGGGCATTAAGGAGGAAGAACCAAATTCTCCGTGATCATAGTGTTAGCCTTCTCGATGAAAAAAGGACAAAGGAAATTGACAGGATAGTGCAAGAAGCGGACAAAAGAATTCTGGGAAAGGGATGATTTTTGCTGGATTAGAGGTAATGGAATCACTAGCCTGTCGAGTCTATATATGGCCTTTTTGAGAAATCCGGCTGGTAGGTGTTCTGGAGAAGCGGGCTGAATTAGTGAATAGGGTGATAGGTTGACCCATTTTTACAGACATCCTCCCTGGGGAGGAGCGAAGGGAATTCAAGCAAAAAGGAGGTATCCAAATGTCAACTCAACAGCCAAATGCGACTGTTGTTGTTCAAGGAATTAAGAAAGTTGTTCTTGAGAATCGTCCCATGCCTGAACCCAAAGAAGGGGAATTACTTATCAGAACTAAACGAACACTGATAAGCACCGGCACTGAACTAACGGTTATATCCGGTGAATTCGATTCGAATTCATTCTGGGCAAGCGCTGCTCGCAATATTCCATACCCTACTGGCTATTGTAATATTGGCGAGGTTATTGGCTTAGGGAAAGGTGTTGAAGAGCAATGGGTTGGACGAAGAGTGGGTACTTATGAGGGAGGGTACCATGCCCAGTATATTACGGGAACAGCAGACAAATCATATATAGTTCCCGAGGGTATTTCAGATGATCAGGCAACGTTCTTTGTGCTAGCCCAAACCACAATGAATGGTGTGCGAAGGGCAAAAATACAATGGGGAGAATCTGTTGCGGTTTACGGACTGGGAATTCTAGGACAACTGACAGTGCGATTTTGTCATCTTGCCGGTGCAAGACCAGTAATGGCTCTAGACATATCTAAAGAGCGTTTTAAGTATTTACCCGATCTGACGGGGATTATAGCTATTGATCCCAGTGATCCGGAATTCATCGACAAGGTAAAGGGATTGACCCGAAATCGTCTAGCTGACGTGGTCTTCGAGGTTACGGGTAACCCTGATATTATCCCTCAGGAGTTCGAGATACTCAAGCCTGGAGGACGATTTGTGGTGTTGAGTAGCCCAAGAGGTAAAACACTCTTCGATTTCCATGACTTGTGCAATTGGCCAAGCTACTCTATTATAGGCGCTCATATTAGTTCACATCCTCAAATGGCAATCATAGGCAATGCCTGGACGAAGAAACGTCAGACTGAGCTCTTTTTTGATCTAGTGGCTAAGGGAGAATTAGATATAGAGTCCCTTATCAGTCATCGTGAGAACTATAAAAAGGCACCGGAATTTTATCAAATGCTACTCAAAGACCGATCACAAGCTATGGGGATTGTGTTGGAGTGGTAAGTATGAAGATAGCCAGAATGGGCATAGTTTAAGCTACATTTCCAATTTGCATGAGACCTATGTTTGGAGGAAAAGGTTGCGCTGAGTCTATTCCTTGAGAGATGGTGGATTCACCAGCTTTCTATGAAGCCTTCATTAGACCCAAATGGATAAAAGTGGGTAAAATGGCATATTGGGATGACAGTTTACTGAATATATCTCTAGGTAAGATGGCTTCCAAAGGCAAATATGAGGTTTTTAGGAGATATGTCTAAGAGGGAATAGCAGGAGATTGAATTAGCCTGGTATATATTCTTGACCATGACCTTTATCTCGAGAAAGAGCTCGGTTCCGACGAAATTCATGATCGAAGGCTGGGGCTTTTCACCAGCCCCCTAGGTTTAATCTTAGGATTGCGGTTAGCTAAAACATTGAAGAGACCCTGAATAATTTCTTCTATTTCTTCACCAGTAAACTTAGAGCAGATCCAGACAAAGAAACGAGCAGTTTTTTTCACTTGGGTTTGCTCCTTTTTTTGACGGATTCTCAACCCGTACTGAAAAAGTAGGGCAAGGCAAATCACTCTCACTAAAATACTTGATAATGAAGGGTTTGGAACAAGATCGCTAAAGAACCTTTAGTTTTATACACGATCTGATTAGACATACTATAAACTGTCAAATTAGAACTTGTTCTTTCTCAAATTGAAAGAAGATTCTTTGAGGATCATAGTGTGCTTCGTATTTGAGCATACTGTACATTATCGAGAGAATCTTTTTGCCCACACAGATAAGAGCT
>Ga0315546_1001344_pt1 | contig 15662 bp, 11 predicted proteins | sample SalMarSW160170MG_FD_203833 | JGI IMG/M metagenome (GOLD analysis project Ga0315546, IMG submission 203833) | Salt marsh sediment microbial communities from the Plum Island Ecosystem LTER, Massachusetts, United States - Salt Marsh Sediment SW1601-170 ... | reverse complement strand
GCTCAGGCTCCACCTATAGCAAAACAATCAATGCAACCTAAGAGGACGGTAAAGGATATCAATGAAGAAATACGTCTTCTCCAGGGTAAGGCTCTGCCTAAGACTCTTGAACAGATTAAGGCTGAAGCTAAAGCAGGAGCAGAAGGGACTGCCGCAGCCAAAACAGTCCCGCCACCCAGTAAAGAAATACTGAATAGGAATGGCATTGTTACGCTACATTATTATCTTCCCGATAGCCCACAGGCAGTCGCTGGATGGGTAGACACGGGTATCCAAACAGGATTGCCGCCTAAGACTCTTGAACAGATCCAAGAAGAAGCGGCAGCGGGAAAACGAGGCACTGAATCAGTACCTGGAGCGATGACAGCACAACAACAAAGAACCGAAATCAACAAACTCTTAAAATGGTCAGAAGATATTGCAGAAAGCCGTATGAAGGTTGGACAAACCAGTGTCGTGGATCAACTTGCCTTCCTTCTTGCAAAGCAGCGCGGTCTATCCATGCAACTTGGACAGCCTTTAGATGATCAACAGAAAGAAGCCCTGATGAAGCAGTACGACCTCAATATAAACTGGATCAACCGGCAACTGGAGCAGTTAGGCTATAAAGCCCCTAAATCAGAATCTGAAAAGCCCATCGGTGAAACCGCAGGGAGTTATATCAAAAGGAAATTGAAAAAATGACCTTACTCGCATGGGATGAAATTACACAAAGCGAGAGCTGGCGAGCCCTAACTCCTCCTCAAAAGACGAAGGTATATCTTGGCTATAAGAGAGATCTAGGGAAAGAGAATGCTTGGAAAAATTTGACTGGAGACGAAAAATTCCAGATTGCCCGGGCAATGGAAATAGATGCAGGATTCAACAAAGAACCTGAGGAACCATCCTTTTATGAAAAATACATCAAGCAACCTTATGTTGAACCAATACAGGAAATAGCAAAACCTATCCCGGGCCCTATACCGCAAATCCCCGAACAGCCAATAATGACTAATGCACAGATACCATTTCCACCAATGGTTAAACAGATAGGACCTTCAATCCCACAAACACAAATTTCACCAGAGGCTATTGCTCCTGAGCCAGAACAAATATCTCCTGAAACGATTAGTGCGAGGCAAATGCCTTTTAATGAAGCCGAATTTCAAAGGTGGTATCAAGAAATAAGCCAACAATTAGGATTAAATCCTGATCCTGATGATCCACGGCATTTCTATGATTATAGAGCGGCATATCAGACAGGAGTACGAGGTCCTGATGAAACTGGACATTGGCCTTCTCAGTTTAAGACAGAAGGGCATCCTAATCTTGTTATCGGTGGTGTAGATACAAGAACGGGGCAACCCATTGAGAAAAAACCCATTCCCATGGCACAGCCACAGCAACCTTTACTACCTTCTGAGACATCTCCTTTAGCTACCATACCTTATATGGCCCTAAAATCATTACGTGGCCTTACGCATCCCTTATTCGCTCCTCTAGCTGGTACACCCGTAGACACAAACAAATTGATAGAAGATGCTATCCGATATTGGGAACAACGGACACCAGAAATGGGAGCGATCCCCGATATAGGAATTGGCCCAAAAGGACTTGAACGCAGGGAGATCCCCGTAAAGGAATTGTTAGGGGGAACTGCTGAAACAGCCGGAGCGATCGCTGGACCTGTCAGGGCAGGATTCAAGGCTGGTGGACTTATCACAGAACTGCCTCAAATACTAGCAAAGGCAAGACCTTTTTACCGCAGCATAATGAGGGGTATGATAGCTGGTGCATTAGTAGGCGAAGGTGAACCAGAGCAAACCCTACAGGATATGGCTCTCTTTGGCGTGCTTGAACCCATCGCCTATGGTGTGGGGAAAATAATCGAAGCCCCTAAACTCATCAGGGAAAGCACAATATGGCGCAAAATGACCATCAAGGAGCGAGGTCTAATTCTTCAATCATTGGATGATACGATTCAGAAAAATCCCGACATTTCTGAAGGTGAAATTCTTAGACAATGGAATAACCCACAATGGAGGAAAGAAGCATTAGAGAAGCGAGGGGAACCGGAGGTAAAACCTATCCCCAAGGCAAAAGAAACGGGGGCCGAAACTGTTTATCCCGAGGAAGAAACAACTCCTGAGATGCCAAAACTCCAGAGCACCAGAGAGGCTTGGGAATTTGGAGAGAAAGCTACGCCGGAGCAGGTTAAAAGGTTAAAGGAACTGGCTGAAGAAGAAACCCGAAAATCAGCAGAATTAAGAGCAACAGGAGATGTAGAAGATTTAAAAAAAGCTGGTGATCACGCATTTCAAGTTCAATTCTATCATGAAGCTATTGCCAAGGCTGAAGGAACGGCTCCTCCGATACCAGGAGAAGCCGAAAAACCACCCACCCCCGTCAAAGAAGGGGCACCCCCTGAACGTCACCGCTCTTATCTTCCTATGATGAGACAAGAAGTGCTGGAAGGCAGAGGCCCAGAAACCCTTAAATTTGAAGGCGAATATGGGCATCCTGAATATAGACGGACGGGTTCAACCTATCCAGAATGGATGAAGAACAAAGGCTGGACAGGCAAAGAGGTAGAAATAGCCCTGCAAAAAGGCATGAAAGGGGAAAAACTTGGACCTCGCCAGGAAATTATATTCGATTCGGCTCTTTCCGAAGCCCGCGATAGATTCTTGCGCGATGCAAAAGAACATGGTAGAATGAGAAAAGAGGCTATAGAGGAGGCGAAAGCCAATGGAATCAAAGAGAGAGATTTACAAGAGAGCATTCAAAGAGAAGCTGAGGAAGAGGTTGCGCAAGAGGCTGAATTCGCTAGACTCGAAAGAGAAGCAATCCAAGAAGAAGGTAATTCCCTTTCCAGAGAAGACATAAGTTTCAAGTCTGAAGAGATAGAACCCGCCGAGAAACCTACCCCTGAAATCATTCCTTACTCAAAAGACCTTAATATCAGAAATATTGAACAACTCCCCAGGGGTGTAGGTACGCCTTATTTGGAAGTTATAGAAGGCGAAAAAGGCACATACATTGCCAAACAATGGAGAAGAAAGCCACAAGATAAGGGCATATTTGTAGAGTTTGAAAAACCTATCCCCATCCCCGATAACAAGCACTCCAAACTCATGCCCTACACCAAACGGGCTGATACCGCTAATCAGATATTGATGGACAAAAATGGTGTCGTCTACGAGGGCAGGGGCGAAGAGCATGTTGAAATCCTGAAGCACTTCAAACTAAACCCTGATGATATTACTAATGCCGGCATGATAAACATGCATGGTAATTATGTATGGAAAGGTGTTGAGGGCAGGATAGAGGACTACAGAAGATTATGGAAGGACGCCCTTGCAAGGAGAGAACGAGGGGAACCGGAGGTGTTGAAGGAGAAGAGAGGGATAGTAGGGATAAAACCCGCCCCCAAAGTGGAAGAGGCATTGAACAAATCCCCCAAATCTGCTACAATCCCCCTCGTGCCAAAGAAACCGGGGAAGGCCGCAGAACCCACCGCAGAAACCCCGAAGGCCGAGGGTGGTTTATATAAAGCACGTGGATTAGAAGAAGCTAAGACTATCCGCGAGGAACAAGGTAGTCTTGCAACTTACGATTTGCAATCCCAAAAAGAATGGCTCGGCAATCAAAACCCCCCGAAAGACGGCAAGATTATTCTTTACAGAGCCACACCCGAAGGCAAAGAGATTAAGCCTGGCGATTATGTGACGAACAGCCGGGAGTATGCTGAAGGACATATCGAGGCCAACCTTGGAGGCGAAGGCAAGATAACTTCTATTGATGCCACTCTCGATGACATTTTTCCCGCCGATGGACCGAAAGAATTCTGGTATGCACCAAAATCGATAGAGAAACCGAAGGCCGAGGGTGGGGAAGAAAAAGTCAAATTATTCCGTGAATACGGTGCGACAGTAAAAGGCAACAAAGTCATTTTATATCGTGGTGGAGATGTATCTAAAGATGAATTACGCAATTTGCGATACGGTGATTATCTCTCTGCCTCTGAGAAAGGACCGGACATCACAGGCAATGAAGGTGCTGATGCATACGGTAAAAATGTGGTGCGGCTTGAATTACCTCTTGAAGAAGTTGAAATAACAGGGGCAGGAGAATTTCAATACAAAGGACAAGCTGAGTCATTAAAGAGCGGCACTAAATATCCAGAAGCTATATACAAGGCTTTCAACGATTATTATGGCTCTAATTTTACAGCAAAGGAAGTCGATAAAGAAAATGAGACTGAGGTAAGAAATGTAGCATCAATGGCTTTAGAGGGTGGAAGAAAAGAATTCGATGAGTTAATGGCCAAGCATCTCCCTAAACCATCCCGCCCCCCATTAGAAGGGGGGCAAGAATCGCTCATCAAAGAAGAAGCCCCTTTTGAACTTACAAGAGAACAGGCCCCACCCAAGACATTAGGTCCCCAGCATAAGAAGGCCGTCTTTCCTGAAGGCAAAATCCCTACAGGTACTATAGGCAAACAAAAAGGCATATTGCCTGAATTTGAAGAGACAAAGAAAGGGGAGACGCATGAGATCCCATTAGCCACGAAGAAAACTGTCAGGGAAAAAGAGGCAGAATTAGGCAAGCAAACCAATGAAGCGATTGGTGATGTAGTCCTTCCTGTAGGTCTATCAATAAAGGCTATCCCCAGCAAAACGCCTATCAAATCTGAATATGGCTTTGTGGACAAAAGCGTTGAAAAACGATTCAAAGAATCCCAAGGGGTAAAGGGTGAATCTTTTTTAACTAAAGCTGTAGACACGATAGTTTCTCTTAAAAATAAACTCACCAGGGACTTATATGAACACTTACCCAAAACAAGAGAGTTTGCACAGCTACGCTTCGATCTTTTAAAATTAGCCAAACAGAGAAGCGTGGCTTCCGACAGAACATTGAGAAGCATACAGGGAATTACGGCAAAAATGGAACCGGAGGATTACAACCTGTTTTCCCGTAAGGTGATCTTAGATGATCTCATGGAGACAATGGCAGAAGGAAAGGATCTGCCTTTCGGTTTCACAAAAGAATTGTTGCCAATAGAAAACACGCGGCTTGAACATACTATTGCGGCTAATAAAGCTGTACTTGATGCGGTTAAACAGCGCAAGGAACTATGGGATGTAATCAAGAGCGATTACACGGGGGCAATGAAAGCCATTGGCTTTGATGTATCGGATAAGCTCACCCGCAAGAATTACTATCGCCACCAAGTACTTGAATATATTAACGCAAAGGGATTATTCGGCACAGGCCAGAGATTGCGAGTACCCACAAAGCGGGGCTTTCTGAAAAAACGAATGGGTAGTGAACTTGACATCAACTCCAATTATATCCAGGCAGAGCATGAAGTAATGGCCCAAATGCTCTATGACATTGAGGTGGCGGATACAATCAAGAATGTAGATAAATATTACAATATCGCTGATAGGCTCAAAAAGGAAGCCAAAAAACTGAATAATCCTGAGATCACATGGCGAGATTTAATCCCTGAAGACTATGTTCCTTGGCAACCACGGGAGGGGAATGTTTTCTATCTTGCCGATTCAATACCGGCGAACATAGCCGAACAGTTAGCGAGCGGGAAACTGGAAGAACTCGGAATCACAGCGGAACAGCTACATAAAACCTTGGCGATGGGCGGCAAGTTCAAAGAGTTCGTGGTCAAGAAAGAGATAGCCGAGACATTAGACAACCTCGTGGGCCAAAAGTCACAGAACGTAATAGCCCAGGCGCACAAAAAGCTAATCAGATCATGGAAGGTTTGGCAACTTATTTCACCAAGACGGTTTTTTAAATACAACACCCGGAACCTCACAGGCGATGCCGATGGTGCATTTGCCGGTAATCCTGGTGGGTTCAAAAAAGTCCCTCAAGCCATTAGTGATCTCTACGAGGTTTTTGTTGGTGACAAAGCCATGAGCGAGAACATGAAAGATTGGTTTGAACGTGGCGGTGTGGCATCTACCCTACAAGCTCAAGAGATGGGACAACTTAATGAACTCAAGATGTTTGAAAGGTTTCTCGATAAAAGCAGAGAAAAAAAACTTACCGACATTCCCGCAAAGGCATGGAATGAATATTGGAAAATTGCCCGTATGTCCACTGATTTCAGGGAATCGATATTACGCTATGCTAATTATTTACATTACCTGGAACAGATGAAGGAAAGTCCTGATGGATTGCCTAAAAATTATGGTGCCTCAAAGCCCGAAGAGATCAAAGGGCTTCACGACATCAAGGATAGGGCATATTGGTTATCCAATGACTTACTTGGAGCGTATGACCGGATATCAGTGGTGGGGCATGCCCTCAGAGAACATCTTTACCCTTTCTGGTCATGGAAAGAAGTCAATTTTAAGCGATATAAGCAACTATTTAAAAACGCCGCTTCTGATAAGGATCTTTCATCTACAGTGGGGCGGAAACTATTAGGCACAATAGCCACTACGCCATTCAAGGCTTATCGTATAGGCAAGTTTGCGATTAAAGCTCTTGCGTTTTGGACTGCTCTTCAGGTATGGAATAATACTCGTTTCCCAGACGAAGAAGACGACCTACCGAAAAATGTCAAAAATAGACCCCATATCGTATTAGGCAGAAACGAAGAAGGCGAAGTGGAATATTTCTCGCGGGTGGGAGCACTTCCCGACTTATTTGAATGGTTTGACCTGGATAATGCACCACATTACATTGATGCTTGGTCAAAAGGAAGAATGTCTCTCAAGGAGATAGCGCAGGACATGGCTAAGGCCCCTGTAAACGTAATAGTGCAGGGCGGGGAACCTGTAATGAAGATGGGCGCAGAGATCATTACCAGGAGATCGTTATTTCCCGACATCTTTTCACCGGGAACAATCCGGGATAGAGGCTTACATATTGCCCGAGGATTAGGACTCGACAATGAATATAAGGTTCTTGCGGGTAAACCCTCACGGCCATATAAGAAAAGCATATTCGGCTTTTTTGCCTACAAGGTGGATCCACTTGAGGCCGCTTACCGCGATATATGGAATGAAAAGAAAAGCTACCTGAAAAAGTTGGGCAAGTATGGAGAAGGTTTTTGGATCACGCCCCGAGGGAATGCCCTTTACAATGCACGATTGGCCCTACGATACAAAGACCAGCAGGCCGCAACGGAATACATGGCAAAATATATCACCCTCAGCAATATCACAACGGAAAAAGACCTTAAAAAGGCCATGCAAAGCATAGAACGATCCCTTGACAGCCTGGATCCCATGAACGGACTCACGGAACAAGAACAGTTGGGCTTTGTACTATTTCTAGCAGGCGAAAAGGCAACCAAGGAGATTATCAAATCCGGTAAAATAGACCCGACAAAGTTCACGGAAGAGATCAAACAGTCAGACAGTATCCAGACGTTAATCAAGGCCATTAAATATTATCAAGAGTTGAGACATCCAGAATTTAAACTTGATGAGAAGAATGACAGGGAATTAAAGCCCATCCCTTTACAGAACAAGAGTAAACCCAAAATGAAACCCATTCCCCTCGCCGGAGGTAAATAATGCCGGGCCTGCAACCAGGGAAAATAACTGTATCGCCCAATGATTGGGAAGGGTTGCTCCGACAGTTGAACTATTTATTAAAAGATATCTATAGTCGATTCGGGGAAATTGAAGGCATAGATGGAAGAATTATAGCATCCCGGCTGATTCAGACCAATACCAATAGCAAAAGGATAAGCGTTTTAGATCTCACGGCATTTATAGCTGGGAGTAACAGCATATTAAGTAAAAATGACGGAGATGGAACTATAACATTATCAGCTATATTAAAAGCTGCCGGAGGACTCAATGTCGATGCAGATGGTTTATTTATCTCTGTTGGCAGCAATGGATTTCCGGCAGCTTCCGATTTAACGATAGCTGCAGGAGAAATCACCGTTACGGGATCTCAGAAATGGCGATTTCATAATATAGACACTGAGGGTGGAATAGCTTCTGATAATTTGGACAAGATAAACGGAGGCAATGAGGGTGAAGTTATTTTAATTCAGGCCAAAAATTCAGCTAGGACAGTAGTTATGAAAGATGGAGTGGATTTAAAGTTGCAAGCTGATTTCAGCCTTAATAACATTGAAGATAAAATAATACTTGTTTGTGCGGCTGTCGATAGGTGGCATGAAATAACCAGAGCAAATAACGGAGCGTGATATGAAAAGAAAAATTCTCGAGTATCTGATTATTCTTTTAATAGCGTGGATTCCATGGGTAACATATCTTTGGGCCACGGCCGGAGATCCTGTCTTGGTTCCCGGATCTGCGGAAATAACTACTGTTGGTACTATAGGTACTGGGACATGGCAAGGAACCGCCGTAGCAAACGGATATGTGGCAGGCCTTGATCAAGATTGTCTGACCACCTCTTCACCTATTTTTGCAGGATTAGCCCAAGTAGGGGATGCCGCTAACAATATGAGTGTGGCAGCCGATGGAGAAATCAATTTAGCTGGAACTGCAAGAGTTACAACCCGAGAATATTCTTCATGGGGTTTTTCTAATGCGAACTCTAACAGGGTAGGAACTATATTCACTTATGATTTGGATCCAAATGCAGATGAAGCCGTAGAGTTTTACGGATTTATAGTTCCGGATGATTTTGCCGCTGGCACAAATGTAAGCATATTATTTAGATGGCATCCAACAGTGGCAAATGGCGATGGAGTGGATAGATATGTATATTGGCGCGGTTATTATCATATTGAAGGTGCTTCGGGTATCTGCGTAGTGGGAGATCAGGTATCAGTAAGTGCTTTTTCTACCACAGTTCCCGATGGAGAGGCACGGGGAACCATCCATGAAACTACGTGGAAAACAATTTCCGGCCTGAGCGCAGGGGATGTGGTTATGTACGAAATATACCGAGATGCGGATAATGCCAATGATGATTATGGAAATGATGTAGGCGTTTGGCGCTGTTCTTGGTTTAAATACACAGTTGACAAATTAGGTGAAGCTTTATAAAATAATTACTTAAAGTCTAAACTTTCCAATACGAGCATCAGGTAAGGCCGATTGGATCATAGCGGAGGAATAACTATGAAAAAATCGGCCTTTTTTGTTATCCTATTTGCCTTCCTGTTTACTATCAGTTCTGCTTTTGCTGGTACCTTTACCAAAGGTCCCGCCGGCAAAGAAGATATTTCTCTTTGGTATCAGGCTGGCACCGATAGCCGTACTTACACTCGCCCAACATCTACTGGTTATAATCTGACTTTGCATAAATTCGATTGGGTCGGGATTGATGTAGGGCAGGTCTATGGCGCCGGTGTCAATTATACCGACAGTGAGATCTCCGATGCCCTTACCGATATAGGAGCTACCGATAAGCGGACTATCTGGCTTGCCCCTACCACTTGGAACATTAATGATGATCTCACTATTACCAGCAATGTTATGATTGTGTGCCCTGCTGGCTGTATCCTCAATATCGCCGCTGGCAAAACCCTCACTATCAATGGCCCCTTTGAAGCCGGATTGTATCAGGTGTTTAGCGGGGCTGGGAGTGTGAGCGGATTGCTTCTTACTAAGCCTAAGTGGTGGGGAGCTGTAGGCGATGGAACAACGAATGACACGACAGCAAGCCAGGCTGCTGCTACGGCACTAGCACAATATGGCATTTTAGATTTAGGAGGCTACCATTACGCGGTTACTGGTATTTCGATTTCAACTGACGATGCTATAATTCGTGATGGTTGGCTTGTTGCTCATGCGGATACTGCCGGAGATCATGTTATAAAGGCCGATTCTACGACATCAGGCGTACAATTTAAGAATCTAAATATTTATATTGATAAAGCAGCTATTACATCAACAGATTGTGCCGGAATATATCTCGATCAGTGTGCCAAGGCAAAGGTAATAAATTGCTTTGTAAACGGATCTCGCAATGACAACTATGGTGCCCCCCGAATGGAAAGTGGTATTTACGGATATGGCGCTACTGAATCAGAAGTTATTAATTGCAAGGTAATAAATTCAGATCAAGAAGGTATCATGTTCGAGAGTTGCGATGATACCTATATTAGTGACTGTGAGGGCCGAGATACTGGAAAATCAGCAATTGGAACTCACAAGGGTTCAAGGGCTACAATATCTAATTGCCGTGCCTTTGATACCGGAGCATCCGGCATTACAATGAACTCCCAAGACTCAATCGTAAGCGATTGTCTGATTAAAGACAATACGGCTGCAAATGGGATTACTGTTGGACATTCCGCTAGTGCTGATACATATGCCAATGACTGTGTTGTTTCTAATAATAGGGTTATCAATTCAGCAGCAGTCGGTATTACAGTCCAATGTGGGATAAACGTAACAGTTGAAGGGAATGTTATTACAGATTCAGCGGACGATGGTATTCAAGTAAAAGCCCATCCGAGTACACACGGCGTTAGTGTAATAAAAGGCAATTCGGTTGAAAGCTCCGGTGGTGAAGGAATCTATTATGTTGCGTTTCAGGCTTATGGCTCAGTCATTATTGATTCTAACGGTGTATACAATAGCACTGATAATGGTGTTTACGTTTTCGCCCTAAGAGATGCCGTAGTAAGCAACAATCTAATAGATACAGTGGGCGATTCTGGAATACGGTTTATTGGCACAACTCCTGTTGGGGCTGCTGGATTACTGACTGCATCAGCTACAGGAAATACTATAAAAAATACTAATTGGTCGGGAATAGTATGCGCCAACCTTCATGCAATAATAGCTACCGGAAATATTTTTACTGATATAAATACTGCGTCTGCGGCAACTTGCGGCGCGTTAGCTATTGCAAGGACAGCAGGCGGCGTTAATTCTCACATGCCGACTTCGGCTTTATTCGAGGATAATGTTGTTAAAGACATAGATTCAACTGGTGTGGTTATTTACATTGAAGCAAATGCTCTTGATTCTGTTATCACTCATGCCACTATTAAGGGCAATTCGGTTGAGGGCGTGGCAAGGTCTGATTTTTTCACCATTGGAGATCCAACCAAGACATACATTTATGTCTCGGATAACCACGGGTACAGGTCTAATAGTTGCGTATTTGGTGTAGCCGGTGCAGGTGTGGCAGACGGCGCGGTAGACGGCAAGGCTAAAACAACAAATGCCATAACCTATGAAATAGATGGAATAGTATGCACTAGAGCTGCAACAGATAATTTGTTTGATTTGACCGGAGTTGCCACTGGAGCTGCTGAATACAAAAAAGTGCTGTTGGGTTTAAACAGCGCCGGAAACGGTCTAATCGTTGAGGGAGCTGTTGCAGCAACACAAGCCGCAGCGCAACTTCCATCCAGACGAAAAGTTAATATTTGTATCGTAGGAGTTGTGGAAATTGACAATAACTACGCTGGAGGAGATTTAGCGGCAAATACTTTTTATGACATCATCGGGAGTTTTAATGAAGGTGATTAAAACCCCTCACCCTTAATCACCCTCTCATCTTATTCTCACACCCTCCGCACTAGGAGGGGGTTTCTCAGGTGTTTTTAGGCGGTGAGTACTGAGTTACATTAAATGACGCATCTTAATCCTGAAATAGAAGAAATTCAATCACTGATTTAATAATGGCATAACCTCAACCAATTCCCTTGGTGCCAAAGTGCCTATGTGGATTATGCGTGATTTATAACTTATTATGCCATCATCCCAATAGACTATGCATGCCCTTTCATCTTCGCCTATATCCCAAAGCGGTTCAGGGTGCAACATATAGCCAACTACACAACCCAGAAGAAAAACGGCTATACCAAAGGGAATAAATAAAGCTAATGTTTTCATTTTGTATTTTCCTCCTCAACTCCCCACCATTCAGGTCTATCTCCTTCTTTACCTTTGAATATGCGATAGAGTTCTTCTTGATCTTCATGGCTCGTGTAAACCCATGTTACCTCTGCGGTTGTAGGAGACCCTACTATAAGAAAATCCTCATTTCCCCTAATAGTAATCTTCTCTCCAGTATCTAACTTGATTATAGCCCCATCTGGTTTATTGTGGCAACTGTCAAGTTGCGATTGAAGTGATGCTATCTTATTGCGTAGTTGCCATGCGTTATCTTTCCAGCCTGCGTCTCTCCGTTGTACCCACATAACAATCAAAACAAAGATCATTGGGATTAAGAAAAAAATCAACATAGGATGTCTCATTTTAATCTCCTTTATTAGAGGCAGCGATCAACAAAGCTCCCCCTAAAGCTAACCATAGGAGCCCCACCCACATAAGAATTGGATGTGAGCTTTGTATAGAAAGCATAGTCAAAAAATTCCCAGCAAACAATAGGAAAATAGCTAGAGCTTGTAATTTATTCATAAGGCCTCCTAACGCTAAGATCAGGCGCACGCTTTAGCGGGTCGCCTGGAGCTGCTTGTTAGGCAAACGCACCTCCAGCTCGGGAGAATGCTCTTGCCAAAAATGTTCGGTAAAATCGCGATGCACGCGGCTGCGATCCCGCTGGGATTGCTCCGCGTGCTCTATGCTAAAATAATCTTTATTTATTTCTCGCGCCTCTATCTCTGCCCTGAAGAGTGGAAGCTTAGCTGCTCGCCGCTTCATATTGTCAATCCGTTGCGCCTGCACTTGTTCTGGCGTTTTTAGCCGAGGTGATTCGTCCGGGGTGAATCCGACGCAGAACCATTTCCCATCACCTGGAATTTTATTCTTCGCAACAGCAATCTCCATTTCGGCGTCGTGTTTATCGCCATAGCGGGACAATCCCCAACTCAATAATTTTTTAGATCCTAGTCCATCTCGAATCGAATAAACTCGCGTCATTAGATGCCTAACGTCGCTATGAGCCGTCGCCCCTTGCGGTCGGCTCTATGGCCTTGTTAGGTTGCTCACCCATTTGATGTCCTAAGTATGCAGCTTCAGGAACCCATTTATTCAAATGTGTTTTCAAGGTCTCATCATTATCCTTTTCAGGATGAGCATCTATAGGCCATTCTTTTCTTTCGCCATTTAAGAGATAAAAGATTTTGCAATACATAAATCACCTAACAGTAGCAATATAAGTAAATTTTTCTACCTATTCTCATATTACGCAGATTTCCTTCCCTCCTCATCTCCATCACCTTCCCACACCGCCGAAATTGGCGTAAATTCAAAACAAGGCTCCCCCTGTAAAACCGAAAATACATCTGATAACACACATGCTCTATCAAGATGAGGGAATTTGAAATACTTACATTCCTTAGAGCATGGTGTTGTTTTCAGGCCTAATCTACGATTTAGTAGGTCATTTATTGGATGAGGCATTGCCTTTCGTTCCTTATCTTCTCCACCTTCTTGAAATATTCTTCGTCCACCTCTCGACTAGCATTGGAACCAAAAGGCACGGTTGCATTAAATATCACAGGTTCAGTCTTGCCATACCATTCCTCGTACTTATCCACCATGTCCCGACAAAACTCGTGTTCTTCCTGACTGACGTGATCTCCTAGGCCGCCCCGTTTGCTCCGCTTACGAATATCCATGCAGCGAATTTCTTCTTCTATGGTCGGTATTATCATCCTTCCCTCCTCCTAAAAGGTATCACTCCGGTATCACTCGCCCGGAAATCCAGACCTGTTCTGATACGTCACGGGTTCAAATCCCGTAATGACTTTCTCCAGAGATTTTCCAAGTCTTTCCAAAATATAACTATCTGAAATCATTCATAAAAGTATCGAAAACGTCTTATCACCGTAATAACGTACTATCCACGCCCATTGTGAGTTTGCGAGGCATCTATCAGAAGAATATCATTAAATCTTTTCTGCCTCATTTTTCGCCTCAATACACGGATCACCGTGGGTAACATATAACACCCCTTTATGATAATACCCCATTGGGTGGTTATGCTCGCATTAATAAGTAACTTCTATGCCGAACATCTTAGCTTTCAAAAGTGCCCACCATGAAGGGGTGTATCCTTCTTTAACGCTGGATTTATTGCCTAATAGGTCGGCAAAAACAATTTCATAAGCTCTAGTCATCCTTCGCCCCTCTCCTCCATCTCCACCACCTTACCCGTGGCCCGACTGTCAGGTAACGTGCAAGTACCTGATAAGGTGGTTAATTTGTTGTTTATTATCGGTTAGTTACAAAGTATGCCGTGGGTTCAAATCCCACACCGCCCACCACTAATTTCAATAACTTAGGTCTTTTTTTCTGTCAGATTAGGTGCAAATTCAATTTTCTCAATCAACTTCTTAATGCCTTTCTTCATCGATTCAGGATCATCGGGATTGACATTAATCCACTGATCTTCGGGAATAATTTCTCGTAGGTTAGCGAGTGGATCATAGCCAGCATCTAATTTAGCTTCCCACAGTTTTATGTCTTGCTTGACATTTTCTTCTAGTTGACTTTCATCTAGTTCATAAATCCTATCAGCTTGATTCAATTCGTTCCTGAAATAATCAATCCACCCCTGATAGCCATGTTCGGCGATATAATGTAAATGGCCTATAACTGCTTGATGTTGAGCGCCAGAAGAACCAAGGTCTTTGACAATTACTTCATCTAGGGTTTTGGCCTCGAAACTCTCAGAAATTAAAAGGCCGTAAACACTAGGAGAGCCTTTATACGATTCTGACCAATTAAAATCGGGATTCGCCTCTAGGAATTTCATCCCTCGAAGCAACATTAATTGACAGCACCTTTCATAACCTCCACCCATCCCGCTAATATCTATTGTTTCCATTATATATGCCCTCCTTTTTCATCTTTAAATTTTACCCTCTGCACCTTATCAAGCGCATTCTTCAAAGGTGCCGTTTTATACTTTGCATAATGGTCTATCATGCGCGGGTCCTGATGCCTCAATAGATGAGATACGATCCCTTTATCCAATTCCTGTAGCATCTCCATAGCAAAGCTTTTACGGCCAAACTCGGTGAGGGATATGTTGAATCCTGCCCTCTTTGCCCCCTGCCTGAAAATCTTCCCTAATATGGTTTTGCTGTAATGCTCACCCGTGTTCGGGTTGGCAAATATCCAAGGACTAAGAGATTTCGGCATAGTGGCGAATAGTTCCTTTAATGCCTCAGTCAGAGGAAACGGCATTATTTTTTTGCCCTTGACTTCCTTTAGCTCACTTTTCCGGCCAAAGGTGACGGCGAATAGGATGTAATCATGCTTGATATCCTCTTTCCTGAAAGCCCTGGCCTCGGAAGGCCGGCAGCCTGTCAGCATAATAAAGGTGAATATGGGGCGGTGCTTCTGGGGGATTGCCCCGAGAAGGTTGAATTGCTCTCTCACCTCCAGCCAGCGGATTTCCGGTTGCAATACCTTGTGTTTTCCTTGTAATTTAGGGAAAATAGGCACTTGAGGGATATGCCCCGATTCATAGGCATATCTCATCATCTGCTTGAGGGCGTCTATGACGTTCTTTTTGCCCTTGGGGGCTCGGGCGATGCTGTTCAGTAGATTGAGCAACTTGTCCTTGTTGAGATCCTCAATGTATTCTGATCCGATTATGGGGTTGATATGCCTCTTGAATGAATTGCGGTAATCATAGATAGTGGCTGTGGCAAGACTCGGCTCTATGCGATCAAGCCAATTTTCTGAGTATCCCTGGACGGTGAAAAGTTTCTTCTGTCTGCGCTTCCATCTCTCAGGCCGGAAAGGGCCTTTGTCGATCTCGCCATTTATAACATTCGCGGA
>Ga0315546_1001330_pt1 | contig 15809 bp, 11 predicted proteins | sample SalMarSW160170MG_FD_203833 | JGI IMG/M metagenome (GOLD analysis project Ga0315546, IMG submission 203833) | Salt marsh sediment microbial communities from the Plum Island Ecosystem LTER, Massachusetts, United States - Salt Marsh Sediment SW1601-170 ... | reverse complement strand
AATCAGTATATATTTTTCTTCAGCCTCATAAGCATAAGAAAGCTTCAGATTATCAAATTTAATTTCTTGAATGTGTTTTTTGCTGTGATTAATTATAAACTTGAATTCTATTGCTGCGATGAGGTTTTTCGATGTGCCTTTTTCCCACGGTTTAATTTTACTAATATCCCGACAACGAACAACCTCAAATTCATTCTGCTTAATAAACTCAGGATTCAAGATTGCCATATCATATCTGGCTCTTTTACCATTTTTATCAACCATAGGAGGGTTGCGTCTAAATTTTTTTAATGTAGGATATTCAGGATGCAAAACAATTGTCTTCTTTCCATCTTTAGTATCATACTGCATGGAAAATTCCTTTTGCTTATAAAAAGCATGATAGAAGTACTGGTGAAAGTCATACTCATTGAAAAATTTGTCTGGTTTCCTGTGGAATTGGTTGATGATAGTTTTTATCGTATCATTGATTAATTTTTTGTAATTTTCACTCATTTATAACCTCCTAACCTCTTAAGGTATAAAATTAAGAACATTCTTAAGCTTAGAATTTCTTAGCCCTTGTTCTTTTTCTCCTGGCAAAATACAAAAATAATTTATTCACTTTGTAAATATATTACTTCGGCGATAAATCTATACGAAAATTTTGGATCTCTTTTAAAATACCTTCCTTATCAGCAACCTTCTTTAAAAATTCGATCAAATCTTCCTGCCTTGGCTGCCCAAAAACCATGCGATACATAACTAGCGTTCTTTTTAGATCTCTTAGCCGCTCAATATCTCTACTCATTGGCATACAAGGAATATTGCGGTCGATCTTTAAACCATTCTTTGTCTCAAAAATCCAGAATGGTACGATATCGTCTTCATCCTTTTTACGAATGGCCACACCTTTACTGAACAGAAAATCCCATGGATCATTAATTTTCTTAACAAAACCCCTATAATTTTCCTTCAGTATATCCAATCCAAAATGCTTGGCCAAATTCCTGCGTATTACAAGCCCTTTATAACGATGAATACGCCCCTCCCTCTGTTCCAGATCAACCGGATTCGAAGGCAAGTTCCAATGATAAATAGAATGGCAATATTGGTGAAAATCCAGTCCCTCCTGCCCTATTGAAGTCGTAGCCAACAAGAACGGACGAAAAGGCGAATTAAACGAAGCTCTCACCTGATCCGACCTTGTAACTTCCTCCTCACCCTCACTTTTTCCTTCACCCAACCTCAAAGCATATCGACACCTAATGCTACACTTATTAAGCTTTACTTTCCAAAGCCTCGGTGTGACTTCAACATCATCAAAATCTAAATTAACTGTTCTAATCGATACAGCAGAATAAACAGCTTTGGCAATCAGCATAACCTCCTCTTCATATGGATGATCAATCAAACCTAAAGATTCTTTTAAAATATGCACATACTCATCCATGACGGATTGAAGATTTCCCGAAATACCATAGTCAAGAACCCTTTCCCAGTAAGGTTCTTTATCATTTATGCTTCTTATCAATGTAATACTTTCGGGAAGATTATAAAGAATCCGAAATCCAGCACCGATCGATGCCGCACTTTGCAAAACTGGAGCAATGCTAATGCTATTTCCATCACTTCTCAAACGTAAAAGACTGCGCAAAGCAACAACAGCAGGGGATGCTAAGGCCTGTTTAGTTAATATATCAACCAAATCCCGCGGCCTGCGACCTAATTCGAGGTTTTCAGGTTTATTAAAAATTTCTTTAAAGCGCAAGACATGTTGTCTAAATAATGTTTCTTTATCCAATTCGCCCCTAGGCTTAATGATTTCCTCCCACCTGCAGCCATTATCTTTAGATGAAAACCACTCCTTAATTTCATCAACATGATAATAACCATCAAGCAATGCTGGTGCGGCCCAATACCATCTCTCATCAATCCTTCCACTTCTTTCCTCAGAAAACCCAACTACTTTCTCTAAGAGTTCTTCAATCCTTTTCCTGATTTCAACCTTCAACCGCATATAAGACGGAGGCCCATTCTTGGGCATAATCTCTAAAGCAATCTTAAGAGGATCTATTTCCTTGGCTAAGGTTAGGCAAGGATAAAGTAAAGTCAAATTCGCCATGCCTGCCAAACGTCCTTCTTTGCTGGTAAATATTATTAAAGGTCTACGATTCTTTCGTTCTTCCCTATAATTACTTTTTGCACCACGAAAGGCTTTGACCATTCGGCGTTCTGCTTCATAACTACAAATCATAGCAATAACTTTTGGCACAACCTGCCACGAGGAAAAAATCAAACTCTTTGTATAAGTCTGTAAATTTTTATCTCTATATACACTCCTTGGCTTATAATATGGCAATGAAGGCGGCACCCAGAGTAATTTCCAACTGTTTTTATCAATTCCATTTTCAATCAGCATTCTTAATTTTGCATTTGCCGGCTCAATCTGCTCAAACGACTCTATGGTTCCCCATTTCAGCATTTTATCAATATTCTTCTTTACAAGCTTTACGATAGTTCGATTTCCATTATCCTTAATTTCCTTTTTAAATCTTCGCTTAAATTCATATTCATCCATGAAATTTAGCAAATATGGAGCTGACTTCCAGTATTCAACAATATCGCAGGTTCCTAGTTCTTGAGATAATTTATCCAGAATCGAAAAACTTTCAAGATCCTTAAAATGGACACTACAGAAAGTTTTTTTTGTTTCTTTTACCATACCGTTCCGATCCAGAGTATGGGCGAGGCGTTCGGTTCGAATCATAATTACTTGCAAATCTTCTTCAATTTCATTTTTTATTCCCTTAAGATTCTCGAACTTATTAACCTTTACATTGAATAATTCATTACGAAATCGCCGTAATTTCTCTTCAAATCTTTTTGTTTTCTCATCGGAATTAAATAAAAACCCGATTGTCCGAATAAAATCTTCATAATGGTTATCGATATCTTCTTCCTGATGCATGGTATACATCTTGTAAGGCGTAGCCGAAAGCAAGATAATCTTCGTCGGCATTTCCTTATTTTCATAATTAAATAAATGTTGGGCCAAACGGCTCATAGAATCCTTTCCATCCAGAAGATACTTAAACCGCTGGAATTCATCCAGAATTACTATATCTGGCTCCAAGGCTTCCAGGCAGGCATGAGCTAGTATCATCCGCATTTCTCCTATGACCGAGGCTACATCACGCCGATCTCGGGCAGGTACATTTTTACTCATTTTATAAACCTTGAATCTTTGACATAGGTCTAAAAATCTGGATTTAATGTCAGGTTTTCCTTCTTTCTTGTCTTCTTCAATTTTCGCATCAAGAGCCTTTGTAAATTCCTCAGCCAGATCTTCATCAATTGAATAGTATTTAGGGAAATCTCTAAGAAGCTCATGCCAATTCTTCCTTGAAGCCCAGTCCTGAAATACATTTACAGGACCCATTCTAGTCAGATTCCATTGCTTCTTTAAAATGTTATAAAGTAAAGCTCTCTCCAGCATAATACCAGTGCGGGAATGCAGATCAAAAGAAGTCCCAGGAGTAAAAGATATAAAATTCAATCTTCTATTCTTTAATCCGGTTATTTTCAAAGGTAGTAATGTCATCCGCGAAACAAGCGAAAATTGTTTTGTTGATGTGATATTGAGTCGATTGATATTCTGACTTGCTATCTCACGATTCGAACAGATATAGATCACATCAATTCGGCCAACTTTGTCCCACAAATATTCAACACTCTTGGCGATTATTCCCCTTGCAACAAGCGTCTTGCCAAGGCCAACCTCGTCCGCAATAAGAAATCTATTCGTGAAATATTTGTCTTTATAAAACCGCTTGAAAACTCTATCAACCGATTTTTTTTGAAAATCTTTTAGCTTGCTTAAAACCTTGAATGTATCAGGGCATTTCTCTTGAGAATTCATATTTTTCCCTTTGCCGCTTGAAACGATGCCCATAGATCTTTAAATTCATCCGGGATAATCTTTGATCCCTCTTCTGTCTTTGAAATATCCGTGATTAATTTGGAAATCCTTTTTATCTTCTCTGGAGAACGGCTATAAGCACGCACAAGTTCCTCAAATAAAGGCATGTCCTCGAAAAAACTCCAATCTTGGCCTCTCTTTCTTATATCTCCCATTTTAGCTGCAATATCCGATGCCAAATAAGAATATTCACCTTCATATAACAAAAGAAGCAAGTAACGCAGAAAATTCTCCTGATTTGATACAATCATCTGCATTATTTTTTCATCCCGATTTGTAGGCATCCCCTTCACAGGTAGATTAAGAACAAAACTTATAGTTTTTTTAAGTGGTTTACAATTTAACTCAATCGCAAACAGACCCGTAATTTTATCTACACAAACATCATTAAAAATAAAAGGCAAAAATGGTCCTGGAAATTTAAGACTTAATGCAGATCTTTTTCTCAAACTAATGGGCCAAACCAGGCCTTCAATGTCTCTAGCATCCGGAAATTTCAATCTCGGCGAAAAATGCAGCTCTAAATTATAATAATTCCTGCTTTTCGATGGTAAAACTTTTACGAATAAAGCTGATTTAGCAAGACTTCTCTGTAATCTTTCAAGTTGCTTTTTCAACGCTCTTTTTGCTTCATCTTCCACAATAACCTTTTCCGGTGGGATGTATTCTCTTAATAGGTCCATAAATGTCGTGGGCCCTTTCTTTTCTTCATTTTTCTCATAAATAAATTTGTTAATCCCTACCCTACTTTTTTTTCCTTTCAACTCAACCATAAACTCAACATTACAATTGTCAAAAGCAGCATTTGTAGCATTTGCTGAACCAGTCCAAAGATAGACATCCCAACCTAATTCAGCCAAAAAAAGTTTAGCATGCAATCCAGACAAATCACTCTCCTCATCAATTGGGGATTTCTTTGCAGCCTCACTGGAAATTTCTATCTGTATATCTTCTTCCTCACCCGCAGCTTCATCCAGAACATATATACTCTTGAATTTTTTTAATGTCTCAGGCTTTAACAAATCCAATTCCTCATTTCTAGAAACAAGGATATTCTCTGATTTGTTATGGGCTAATCGCTTCAAAAGACTATTAGTCACGAATGGAGAAACCACCAACATACGCCAATAATCCTCGCGAATCGGGAACTTATGATATCCAGATATTCCCAATGGCCAGAAGCGGAAATCATCATAATACGAAGGTGCCTTAAAATCGACATGCCTGATTTCCTCACCTATTGAGTCAATATTTTTCACAATTCTTTTTTTAACCGGTTTTTTTGCTAAGCCAGGCAGTGTATTTATAAAATCTGATAATGCCCTGTTTCTTGCAAATAAACGGCCCTTCACCTCACCCTCAAGAGTCAAAATAGTATCCCAGGATTTATCAAAAGTAATATTTCTAGACAAACACAAAAACCGATAAAAAACTCCTTTCTCTTTTTTATCAATAAAACGCATAACCCAGATTTTCGGATGAAAAACACCTTCAGGATTGGGCGGCAATACTTCGATTATCATATCTTCAAGATAATTAAAAAGCGGATTAGGCGAAGCAGGCACTTTTATAGCTCCGTTCTGACAAAAAACATAAAACTTACCTGTCATCCTTCGAGTGCCTTCTAAAATAGATATCGGATCTTTATAGATTTCCTCCTTTTTCCCGATCTCGAACCTGGCAAAAGACAATGGAACGGCAAGTAGAGTCAACAAGTTCAAGGTATAAGTTGTGGCTACAGCACGGTCGAATTCAAAACCAAAAGGAGGACGGAGTGCATTTAAATATAACTGTCTATCATTCGGATCAAGCATGATTAATTGTCAACTCCTCCCTAATCCTTGTAATATATCATTAAGAATCCGTTTTGACACCGCCCATCTGAAACCAAGATAATAAACACCGGATTCTCCGGACCACTGCTCAAGCATGCGCTTATTTTTAAGCCTCGATTTCTTTCCTTTTATACGCACTTCTCTTCGATAAATAAGATTACGTGCCTGCTCGTTTTCCCTCAGTCGGATCAAATTTCTATTCTCCTTTACCAAATAAACCCAATGTTCTATAAACCTCCGTGTTTGAATAGGGATATGGCTGTTTTCACTAAAAACGATTTCCCAGAATTCATTCAGATCCCAGGTTTTTATCTCATGAAAACGCTTTTTTAGTTCATCTGCCCATCTTTTAATTTTCTCTCTATACTTTTCAATCAATTCTTGATTTTTAGCTTTTTCAGAGAGCATTAGATTATAGACTAAGATGGCTCCATGAATTGACTCGGAAAAATTCCTGGCATGCCAGATTATCTTTTGATGTTCCTTCGAAAATAAAGCAAATTGCGGGTGCTGCCAGACAAAGCCAACATTAGTGATTTTAGTTTTATCCACAAGACAAGCCAATAGGCTGCCAGAACAACTCGCTAATATTCTATCATGAAGATACTCTGCTTCTTGCCTAGAAAGTGCAAAATTGGCTCCTTCGGGAAAATTCTTGGTCAGTGAAACTATGTTCGGATCCCAATTATAGGCGGCAGATGAAACCAACTCATTATCATCAGATTTAACAATATTTTTCCTGTAAAAATAAAAACTATCTAATGATCGGAAATACTGATACAAAGAACCGTTAAACCTACGGATTCCCCATCGACCTAATCCTGACCAATACATATAGCTTGGAAGGATTTTGAGATTATCAAGAGCAACTCTGCCAATAACACCATCTTCTTCTCCACTTTTTAGAAGCTCCCTGATAAGCTTGATTTCAGTTTCCCTGGAATATTCCTCAATATCCTTTGAAGGAGTCTGTTTACGCTCATGCTTCATAAATATCCATGGTACAAAGAGCATGTATTTCGCCCTGGTATGAAGCGTACTAGTTCCTGGGAACAAAATATCCGAAAAGGCATCTCGAACCGTCCCTATACCTAGCTCTTCCCGAATTTCTTTCTCGCTGAATAGATGGAGAATCTCCATCATTTTCTGACGGTCGTCCTCCGCAAAATCAACCCATTTAAATGATGATGGCATTTTAAATGATATAATTATTCAATATTAAATTCTTTCACTCTCTTTTTCTGATGTTTTATTACATCCCCCCAAATCTCTAAAAATTTGGTTCAGGATAAAAATGTATCAATAATACCTGGGTTACTTCAATAGCCTCTTAAGATGAATCGAGGGGTGATTTTCTGCTTTGTCTTTTTCGTAGCAAAATCTGTTGATACTTTACTCAATTGTTAAATTATATTGTGTCTCCGGAATTATTATTAAAATCAATTGCAAAATAATATCACTTTAATCTGGAATAAATTCTAGAGATTCTATTTATTTCTTTTTCAAGCTCTCTTCTGCTAGTCTGGGAATAATGCCTAATTTTTTCTACTGGGATATCCCGCTCAAAGTTAGGATTTCGTAGTACTCTTTCTACTCTGTTCCCAATAGCAACTATTAGGCAGGGACTAACTTCTCTTATTTCCATCTCAAGAATATCTCTGTGAATATTACTATCAAGTTCCCAGAAGCTCTTTTCCAGTTTCTTAACTTCAATTGAATCCAAGTTGTTCTTTTTAATCAGATCTGTAATATATACTCTTTCAAGTCTGTAATTATCTAACAGTTTTTTCAGTGTAGTAAGGTTTCCTTGTTTAGTCCCCCTACTTGGAACTTCAGCAATAAAAAATACTTTAATCGTTCCATCCCAAAGAATATTATAATTTGAAAAAAGCCAGAAGTTATTTTTCAACTTTCTCTTTATTTCTTTTCTTATCTTTAGCAGTTTTTCATTCATGTCCATTTTGCCTCGTTGTAAATTGTGATAATGAATCATATGCCATCTTTTATATATTTTACTCCCAAATTCTATTCCTCACAAACAGAAAAAATATATATAAATTGGGCGTAATCTAAGATTCTTAGCTATCTTAGAAGCTTGCAGAAAAGCGGTCTATGAAATTAAATATAATCAAGAATTTCTTTTGCTGATTTTCTAATCTTAGATTTATAATCAAAATTTATACTTTTCGAGACTTGATAAATATAGGCATAAAATCGTCTGTCAACTGTCATTAAATCTACATATGGTAAACATTCAATATGTACAAAATCTTCTAAGTCTGAATTCTTTGGAATATCATCAGTATTTTTAACAATCATATGAAAAAGCTCATTAATTAATCTCGTTGAAGGACAACGAGAAGGTTTTTTATAAATCCATTCTGAAAAAGATTTTATGTCTTGGGATGACAGTCTTAATTTGGACATTGATAAGTGTTTTTTAATACATGTAACAAAATTATCCTTTTTTGATTGCTTTGTTGGAAGATTTCTTTCCATAGAAAATACATTTCTCCATCTATCTGAATGTTTATCAAAACCACCCAGGGCTCTCTCCTGATAGAACTTCCAAAATATTTCTCCCAATGAATATATTATATATTTCCCCAGGGGGAATCTTGTATCGAAATCTATTGTTTCAGTATATCTTGATGTAAAAGGATCTATATTTTTATATTCCCTCTTATTAAAAGCATTTATCGCTTCTAATAGTTCTAAATGTATCAAATTCTTTGTTTTTATGAATATATGCGGGATCATTTCTATTTGATTTATGATATTCATGACATTTGTTTTTTGGGAGTTAAGAATAAGAGGATCAGATATTTCCAGTAACAATGTATTCGAAATTACTAGTTCATTATTTTTTTCAATGAATCTTTTTTCTAGTTCCTTTGAAGAAATGGGATTCGAGTTTTCAATTATTTCAATTATATCCTTAGTATCAAAATAGATTCTCACTATACGACCTTATATAAAACTGCCTCAGCTGTAAACCTAATAATACCTGGCTTATAGTATTTTTTCCCCATCTTTTTCAAATAAACAAATACTCAACTGAAGTATTAAGTGTCAAGAGGCGTATATCTTTTCTTCTCCAAGAATTTCTGTATAATTCAACTCCCAAGGTTCGAAAAGTCTCCTTTCCCAAATCCCTAACCCAGAAAATTTAGACTCCCCATTAGTACTATCAATTCTATAAACTTATCTTATTGTTCAGTAAAATAATCCATATCTATCCTCTTGATTTCATAAGAGGAAATCTGAGAAACCCCTACATTTTGGTCTATCATAAATTGAGTAAGCAAATTCCCATCTATAAGAACAATTTTACTATCAATACGGGAAACATAATCTTCTGCTTCTTTAGTAAAACTCGAAGTCGTTATGAATATTCCTTTTTTTGCTCTTTTCCCTTGAAGAGCACCAGCAAATTTTTGAATCTCCGGACGGCCAACAGGGTTTTCCCATCGCTTAGCTTGGATATAGAGAATATCTAATCCTAAGCGGTCTTCCTTAATTATTCCATCTATACCACCATCTCCGCTTCTTCCAATAGCCTGTCCAGCATCTTTTCTTGTACCACCATATCCCATCTTGACTAATAGATCTAAAACTAATTTCTCAAAAAAAGCAGGTGAACTGCGTTTTATATTTTGTAATAATTCAGCTGCTAACCCCTCTTTCATACCTTGATATGCAGATTCAATAGTTTCCTCAGGAGTTTGATTAATTAATATTTCCTTTTCATTAGGTTTTGTAGCTTTCTTTCTTCTTATACTTCTGAATTCAATAAATTCAGGAAATTGCTCCAAGAATTTAATATTTATTTCTTTCGGATTATCTTTTAATACTTTTAGGCCACGATTTGTTATTTTAAAGTAAGCTCTTTTTGTCGATTCTACTAATCCTGCTTTTTTCAAATAAGTCCTTGCCCAGCCAACACGATTGTCAAAAACAGCCTGTTGCCCACTTGGAAGCAACTCCTTGTACTCTTCATCAGTTAATCCAAATATCTTGGAAAGATAATCAATTGCATCACGTAGATAATGTTCTTTCTTATCACCAAGAAATTTTAACAGAGGAAGCATTATAGATTGATAATCAGGTATAGCCATAATTCCCTCCTTTCCTCACTTATATATATAAGTTTTCCAAATTAATCAATTCAATAATCAATAAATATATTCACCCCAATATAAAATTATGAATCTGCTAAATTTATTCACAATAAGAAATCCCAGGAATCATATTTGAATGAATTTTGGGGTCTGGCTGTACGAACTGATTGAATTTACAGGGGTTAAACTGAAAAACCACCTCAAAATCAGACTTAAAATAATGGTTTTGGTGGCAAAAATGTACGTTTAAGTATATCAGATTTTATTTTTGGAGCTTTCGTCTTAAAGTTCTTATTCATGGGGCAGAAAGGAGCTTTTAAAGCAAAAAGTAAGGCCTTTTTCGGGCTATCTTTCATGATATCTATAAGTTAGAATGGCCCGACCCCCTTTTCACTAGAAAAGAATATTTAGAAATAGACGGATTAATAAAATACTTAAAATATCCCTTTGCTATATCTAAACTTACTCACTTGTTCATCTTGTTCTGGTTTGCGGAAAATAAATAAATGCTCATGCATAATAAGATAAATATTGTATTTTTCCGCTTCTGCTTTCCAGTATGGTGTTGATTCACAATTGTGCTGAAATTTTATAATATCTTCTTTTAGTATAAAGTTGTTTTTTAAAAATCTTTGCATGACATAAAAAGCCAAAGGAACATAATGTCTGCTTTTTCTTGTGTCACCTATTAATATTGTGCAGTATTTCCCTGGTTTTAATACTCTGTAAAATTCACGGATTGCATATTTAAATTCATTACAGAATTTTATGGGACTTGATATATTTGAAAGGTCTTGTTTTATTTTTCCGTTAGAATATTTAATTATATTTATGTAAGGGGGATGAGTTAAAATTAAGTCTATAGACTCATCCTTGACTCTATTTAAATTTCTAGCATCTCCTACTTCTACTTTTTGGGATTCATTACTACCGTCGAATTGAAGACATTTTTTTGTAAGCTTTACTGCTTCAGGATTTATATCATAACCTATGCCTTTTCTATTTAATAACTTTGTCTCAATTAAAGTAGTGCCGCCTCCCACCATAGGATCTAATACAACATCTCCTTCTTTTGAATACTTTAAAATTATGTTTCGAGCGATCTGTGGCGCAAAATTTCCTCTAAATTTTGGATTATGCGTTGACCAATTTCCTCTTTCTGGAAAAGACCATAATGTTGTAATTTCTTTTTCGAAATTGTCTAAATTTTGCATAATATATCCTCTAATATACCTTTTCTTACAAAATTTAAATTTAATAGATAATCAATTTTTTCAAAACCTTTTCGGATCTGGTTTTTTTGTCCTTTCCATCCATATCCATCAGTTATCCAAATAAATTTAAAACCGTTTTCTCTTAATTCTTCCTGGCGGTTTATATAAGAGTCCACAATTTCTTGAGGCTTTGATCCGGTGCCGGAGTAGAAATTGACTTCAATATTAACAACATTGTCTTTGCTTTTAAGAATGATGAAATCTGCTTTTCTGTTTTTTAACGAAGGTGAGACATTAACGCCAAATTCTTTGTTTAATTTTTTAAACTGCTTCTGGAAGAGCATATGACGAATTCCCAGCTTGTGATTGATTTCCTCTATAAGCGGTTTTAAAACCACTTCCATGGCATTCCCGCTTCTGTTTTTTCTAGCATGGGTGTCCATACCCACTTCAACTCCGGTTACATAGTCCTCAATACTCCGGGAAGATAAATGAGTAAAAAAGTGTTTCAAGCCTGTTTTATCAAAGAATTCAACAAAGTCGTCTATTTCAGTTGGAGACAGCTTTCTCTTTTCAAAGTCATATTCAACAATCTCTGTGTCAGTGCAATAAAAGTCATCTATGACCTTAAGCTTCATGTCTCTTAAGGCAATGAGAATAGGAATGCATGGAATCACATCAGTGTATTTTGACAGAATATGAATTAAGTCATTGTCAAAATCTTTACTTCCGATTAAAGAGTTTAAAATATTGAATTCTATTCTGTGCTTATCTACTTTGTTTTTTATTTTTTCCCAATCGACAAAAAATTTATGGTCTCTATTAGTATCTATTATGGTGTCATAAAAATGTTCTACAATCTTATCAAATTTGTCCATGTTTAAGTACTTAGAATAAACGTCAATTTTCATTGCTTTTTCTCACTTTAGTAATTTTTTATTATTAGCTCTTTTATGGAACCTCTTCCTTTAGGGTCACAGTTAATGAATCTGTTGGCATCGACTCTCTCAATTGTAAACTTTTTATATAATTTATCAAAAAAGTTATTTTCTGGGTCTTCATTTTTAGGGTCTGAATTGCTTAATAACAAATAAGCATTTCCTTTGTCCATTTTTTTATAAAACTGAGAAAGCCTTTTCTGATCTGAGTCAGTGAATCCTTCCTTAGAATAAGATGTAAAATAAGAAGAACTGCTTATGGGTTTATAAGGGGGATCAAAATAAACAAAGGTCTCTTTTCTTATATACATATTAGCTTTTTCAAAGTCATCGGAAATGACTATAACATCCTTAAGGGCTCTGTGGACTTCTTTAAGGTTTTTTTCATCGCATATGGTTGGATTTTTATACATTCCGAATGGCACATTGAATTCACCTTTGCTGTTAAGACGGAAAAGACCATTAAAACAGGTTTTATTTAAGAATATGAGGTATTTTGTTCTCTCTACCCATTGTATATTTTCTTTTTTGTAGTCAAAGTTGTGCATCTGTTTGTTGTATAAGGAGCGAATTTTATAATAGAATTTTTTTCTCTCTTCATCATTTTTTTCTAGATAGTTTTTTTCTATTTTCTTTAATAAATCGATTAACTTTTCATGTTGGGATTGAATGACTTTGTAGGCTAAAATGATCTCTTCATTTAAATCAATAAGAATGGATTCTTTAATTTCATAATGGTTTTTCAAAAAGAAGAAAAAAGCCCCACCTCCGACGAATGGTTCACAGTATCTCTTTATTGTTTGGGATTGTTTTATGTCTTTAGGAAGTCTCTTGCTTAGTTCATTTAATAACTGAGTTTTTCCCCCGGCCCATTTAAGGAATGGTCTTGCCTTTAATAGAGATTCAGTAAATAATTTCTTTTCCATTGAGCACACATCTATTCTACCATTCTAGACAAGTAAAATTAAATTTTATTTATGAAAGCAAAGATTTTTTAAAGATATATTTTTAAAGAGTCAGAAAAAATTATTTGATGCTTGACTTTCTTACTAAATCCACATCTATTTGACCAACGTCAACAATTTTTTTGGCCTTATTGCCTCACTAGCAAATCTTACCATAAGCTTATGGACACAGTCTTCGCAATCCATTTAATAATACAGGATATTTGGTGTTTCTTTAATTTAGTACTGTGTCCCCGGAATTATTTCATTTTCATAGAGTTCGGATAGCAATTCAGCAGAGATTAATGGTCCTTCTGGGGCTATCTTGTTAAATTTTAAGCTCATTTTTAAACTTGTAACTCCCTAATATTTAAATGTTTGTGTCTAATATATCCAACAATTTTGAGATTGTGCATTAAAAAAATATAAACTTGTATCAGGAAAAAATTCATTCAATTTTCTCTTTTTTTTCTCGATTTCATCACTAATATCTTTTTCATTTTTATTTTCACAATATATAGAAAGCGCTATTTTTCTAATATCAACCTTAGCGATTTTTTGGAGTATGTGGTCATCATTTTTATTAAGTGACAATCCGTACATAACAATGTTTTCTCCACAATCAGGAAGTACATCATAATAAACATTGCTTAGATAAAAGCTTCTTTTTATAGCATGTATTTTTTGACTGCTTTCCCCTTCACTTACAACTAATGGAATAAAATCTTCACTTTCCCATTTTTCAACCACCATATCCAATAGACTTTCGTTATCCGAATCTCTAGCTAGCTTAACATCTTCATCATACATATTTGTAGCAAGAAATAAACTTCCATGTGGATAAAAAACTAAAGTTGCTCCTCCAACTCCATCTGCATGTTTTTCGAACCACTTCCAATCCACTTGAAACTTACCATGTAAAAAGCAGTCTTTAAACCAATTGCCAAGTTCATCATTCCCAGTTCTCATTGCCCAATAAATAATTAAATCATAATTTAAACTAATTATTTTTTTAAATTCTTTCAAAAATGTATACATTTTTGAAAGATTGACTGATACATTCTTATAAGAGGCATGAGTTTTTTTTATTGATAGAATTAGTGCAGTCCTCAAGGCTTCATAAGATTTTCTTGTTTCTTTTTCCTTAATGTTTAAAAAATCATTAATAATTGATGTATGTAATAGACGGCGTAGGATCAATTCAAAATCTTCTGTTTTGTAATGTTCGAAAATTTTTTCTATCGATTCCGTTAATAAATTAGGTTCATCTCCCATTTAGTTGGCAAAAGCCTGAATGATTTTCAGTGAGAAGTAGCGGAAATCATGATAACCGTAGGCTTTACGTTTAATGACTTTGATTTTATTGTTCACTCCTTCCAGTTTACTTGTGTGAATCGAGTAATCACAATGATTGAGGATACCGTAGCGATATTTATCAAGCATCTTGGCAAACTTATGGACCTCCGGGTGATTGATACATCGAGCCAAAGCACACCACTGATCAATGGCTTTTGAGGCCCAAGCTCGGGACCGGTATGACCAGATGTGTTTCAGTTTATCTTTGAGGATCAACATGGTGTTTATCACCTCATTCAATTCGAGGAGCTGTTTCAACTGCTCCCGATCTTTTGTGCGACGGATATTGGAGCGGTTCTTCAGTAACAGGTATCGAGCTCCTTTAAACACAGATTTATTTTCCTTTGAGGCTTTGCGATATTCGGCATTACGGATTTTATCGATCACCCGGCTGAATTGAGAAACAACATGGAAGAGATCGAAGACAATCTTGACATGAGGGACTTTCTTTTGCACAGCCAGGATGTAAGGATCCCACATATCCATAACGATAGCCTCAAGCTCATCTCTTTTCTTTTTAGGCATTTTATTGAAGAAGGCCATCAGGGTCGAAGCCCTGCGATGTTTCCCCACCCAGACCACCCGTCCACTCAGATAATCCAACACTATAGTCAGGTATCGGTGACCCTTGCGGATGGCGATCTCGTCGACAGCCAGAATACGAAGCCCCAGGTAATCGGTCTGCCCATACTCCTCCTCCAGGAAGAGCTTGTCGATCTTTCTGACAGTCTTCCAGTTCAATCCCAGATGATCGGCCACTTCTTTGACGGTCAGCACCTTGCAGAGTTCGTGAATATAGCAGGCCAGTCTTTTTGTCACCCTCTGATAAGGAATAAACAGCTCCAGCTCTTCGGTCAGGATGCGCTTGCAGGAAGGACAGAACACCTTGCGATAGTGACAGTGGAGCCAGACCCGAGTCGAGGCAAAATTGAGGTCTCGGATGACTCTTTCCTTTTGGCTGTGAATCTTTAGAGAAGGACTGCGACATTGGTGACAGATAGGATGAAATCGTTTGTCTGGAACAATGTAGATCTGAGCCATCTTGGCCTCGACAGAGATGGATTGATCGATAATACGGATTCGACGAAAAGGAAAATAATGTGCTATACTCAAAGCGGACATCGGTGGCCTCCTTGGGCTGGTTTTTTGCGTAAAAACCTATTCTACCCAAGAGAAGTACCTGATGTCCATTTTCCTTTAAAATCAATGACATTTATTATAATCTCTCAACTAATCGGGAGATGAACCATAAATTATTATCACGTGCGGTTTTTAACAATGAGGAATACTTAAATTTATTATTCACTGCAATGCTAGTGTCTTGTCTCATAAATAACTTGATTATATTGCCTTCTTATGTTATCATGAGCATAATCTTAAAGGAGGACACTCATGAGAACAGGAAGACCGAAACAAGTTATCATTCTATCCAAGGAAGAA
>Ga0315546_1001329_pt1 | contig 15818 bp, 13 predicted proteins | sample SalMarSW160170MG_FD_203833 | JGI IMG/M metagenome (GOLD analysis project Ga0315546, IMG submission 203833) | Salt marsh sediment microbial communities from the Plum Island Ecosystem LTER, Massachusetts, United States - Salt Marsh Sediment SW1601-170 ... | reverse complement strand
ACCTCTTTTCTTTAAGATGGTATTAATCTTTTTTTGTATTTTAGCATGAATTCTGGTATTAATAAATGGTAGGGTTTTATTAGTCACATAACCGCTAATTGGTTAATTGATGAATTGGAGAATTATGAAAGAAGAAGAAAAAGATAATTTAGATAATAATAAAGAAGAAGAAAAAGAAGAGCTCGAAGAAGAATTAATAGAAACAACCAGGCATTTACCTACCGATGTCGGAGAAGAGATAAAAGATGCCTATCTCAGTTACGCTATGAGCGTAATAATAGGGCGAGCCTTACCTGATGTCCGTGATGGATTAAAACCGGTTCATCGCCGGGTATTATATTCTATGGAAAAAATGAGTAATACATCCGATAAACCTTATAAAAAATCCGCTCGAATAGTAGGAGACATAATAGGTAAATACCATCCTCATGGCGATATAGCGGTATATGATACAATTGTAAGGATGGCTCAGGATTTTTCCTATCGTTATCCTTTGGTCGATGGTCAAGGAAATTTTGGTTCGATAGATGGCGACTCCGCAGCCGCCCAAAGATATACCGAAATTCGAATGTCAAAGATTGCCCAGGAATTATTAGATAATATAGACAAGGAAACGGTTGATTTTGCTCCCAATTATGATAATTCCCTTAAAGAGCCGAGAGTTTTACCGGCAAAAGTTCCCCAACTTTTACTTAATGGTTCTTCGGGAATTGCCGTAGGAATGGCCACCAATATCCCTCCGCATAATTTAGGAGAAGTAGTTGATGGTGCAGTAATGGTAATCGAAGACCCGCAAGTTTCCATAAAGGAATTAATGACCGCAATTAAGGGCCCTGATTTTCCCACCGGTGGCATAATTTGCGGCAAAATGGGGATAAGGAGTGCCTATGAAACCGGAAAGGGAATTATAAAAATGCAGGCCGCAGTGTTTACCGAAGGAGTAGATGGTGGAAAGGATGGAGGCAGAAAAAATCCCCGCATAATAGTCAAAGAAATCCCTTATCAAGTAAATAAAGCAAAGTTAATAGAGGATATTGCCCACCTGGTTCAGGATAAAAAGATTCTTGATATTACCACTCTAAGGGACGAGTCAGACAGAAAAGGGATGCGGATAGTTATTGAATTAAGGAGAGGTGCTAATGTTGATATAGTGCTTAACAATTTGTATAAGCATACCAGGATGAAAACTTCCTTTGGGATTAATGCTTTAGCAATTTCCGAAGGCCGACCCAAGCTTTTTAATTTAAAAGAGATGTTAGAATGTTTTTTGGCCCACCGTAAAGAGGTGGTGGAAAGAAGAACCAGATATGAATTAAGAAAAGCCAGAGAAAGAGCCCATATTTTAGAAGGGTTGAAAATTGCCCTATCTAATATTGATGAAGTAGTGCAGATTATTAAAAAATCAGATAATGCAAAAACAGCGCACGCCAAGTTGAAAAGCAGATTTGGATTGAGCGATATTCAAGCTCAGGCCATTTTAGATATGAAGTTGCAGCGTCTTACTTCTCTGGAGACCGAAAAGATATTAAAGGAATATTTAGAGTTAATAAAACGCATTGCCTATTTAGAAGACATATTACAAAATGAAAAGAAGCTTATGTTGATAATTAGAGATGAGCTGTTGGAAATGAAGGAGAAATACGGTGATGAAAGAAGGACTGAGATAGTAGAAGATGAAGGGGATTATGAGATTGAAGATTTCATTAGTTTAGAGGATATTGTTATAACTTATACCCGGGATGGATACCTTAAACGCCTTCCTTTAAGCACTTATAGAAAACAGAGGAGGGGAGGAAAGGGCAAAATTGGCATGACCACTAAATTAGAAGATCTTGTAGACCAGGTGTTTGTCACTACCAACCTTCATGATATCTTATTTTTCACCAGCAAAGGAATAGTTTATAGAAGGAGAGCATATCAGATTCCTGAGGGAGGGAGAACTTCCCGGGGGGTTGCAGCAATCAATTTGTTAGGCATTGAAAAAGGTGAACACATCACCACTCTTATTCCTATAGAGAGTGATGAATTGGCAGAATCAAAAGAAGAAAATAACGAAGAGTGTCTCTTTATGGCCACCAAAAAAGGGAAGATAAAAAAAGTTTTTCTTTCCCGTTTTTCTAACTTAAGAAATATCGGGATTATTGCCCTGCGTCTCTTACCTGATGATGAATTAATCGGAGTAAAGCTTGCTGAGGATAAGGAACATGTTATTTTAACTACCAAGAACGGAAAGTCTATCCGTTTTTCGGGAGACCCGATAAGACCCATGGGGAGAGTCAGCTTTGGGGTGAAAGGTATAATTTTAAAGCCTGAAGATTCTCTTGTAAATATTAGTTTAGTCCCCCCGGATACGGATAAATGCTTACTGTTAGTCACCGAGAAAGGATATGCCAAAAGAACAGATTTAAAGAAATTTAGAGAGTTTAGCAACCGAGGCGGCCAAGGGTTGAAGTCTATCAAGATTACTAAAGAAAGAGGCCCGGTAGTAGATGTTAAAGTAGTGAGCGAAGAAGACGAAGTAGTATTAATTAGCCAGCAGGGGATTGTTATTCGGGTCTCAGTTAAAGAGATTCGTCATACCGGGAGATACTCGCAGGGAGTTAGGATAATGAAGATTGCTCCGGAAGACAAGGTGGCCAGCGTTGCCCTGGTATCGAGTGAAAATATTGACTTAAGCTAAACAAATTTTTCTATCTTTTCTTTCGCTTTCTTAACTCGATACTCGATACTCGATACTATATACTTGATACTATATTTTGACCCAGAGAATTTTTGACAAAATTAAGTCTGAGTGCTAAAATTATAAAAATTTAATAACAGGCCGATGATGGGAAGAGTAGGTTGAAAGTTTTTAACCGAAAACTAGCCCGGAGGCTCAAGATGAATCTTACAAAAAGAGTAAATCTTTCGGGAGAAGACCCTTATAGCTTACAAGAGAGCCCCGAAAACACATTGTCTTTGGGGAAATAAAGTGGAACCACGAAAATCTTTCGTCTTTATATTTAACATATAAGGCGAAAGATTTTTTTATATAAAGAGAAAGGTTGGTAGATAATTATGAAGAAAAATACGATTAATGTTGGCATATTAGGACTGGGTACCGTAGGACAGGGAGTACTTAAAATTTTATGTGAAAATAAAGAGTTTATCGAACAAGGGATATTCCCTTACAAGATAAATATAAAAAAAATAGCCGATAAGAATAAAAAAATAGCACTTGATGATAAAAATTATTATAAAATCTTAACTGATTCCGCCGAAGAGGTAGTAGCTGATCCGGAAATTGATATCGTAGTGGAGACTATCGGCGGCTTTGAACCGGCAAAAAGTTTGATTATGCAAGCCCTTAAGTCAGGGAAACACGTAGTTACTGCCAACAAAGAAGTAATTACCAAAGCAGGATATGAAATTATGGATTTAGCCCGGGAAAACAAAGTGTATTTTCTTTTTGAAGCAAGTGTTGCCAGTGCTATTCCTATAATCGGGGCACTTTCTCATTCCCTTACTTCCTATAAATTAAAAGAAATAATAGGAATTCTAAACGGCACTACCAATTATATCCTCACCAAGATGAGTGAAGAGGGCAAGGGTTATGAAAATGCCCTAAAAGAGGCACAGGAGAAGGGGTATGCCGAGGCCGACCCCAGCAAAGATATTGATGGATTTGATGCCTTTAACAAAATATTTATTCTTTCTGCTATTGCCTTCAGGGCGAAGATCAATCCGAATAATATCTATTATGAGGGGATAAGAAATATTTCTAAGCTAGATATAGAATATGCCCGGGAGTTGGGCTATACCATTAAACTCCTGGCTTTGGCTCGAAATACAGGTCCGGATTTAGATATAAGGGTTCATCCGGCATTAATACCTAAAAAGCATACTTTAGCTAATATCGGCGGTGCCTACAATGGAATTCTGGTTCGGGGAGGGGATTTTGGAGACTTAACCTTTTCCGGTCTGGGAGCCGGGGCCTTACCTGCGGGAAGCATGATTGTCAGTGACGTAGTAGAGATAATTAAAAATTATGATAATTACAATAACCGCTATAATTATTTTGAAAAGAAAAAGATTAGGGATTTCAGCCAAACTCATTCTCCTTATTATTTAAGGATCAGGGTAAAAGATAGGCCCGGGGTGCTGGCAGAAATTGCCGGCGTTTTCGCCCGGAAAAATGTTAGTTTTCTTTCGGTCATACAAAAAGGAGAATCTGGAGAAGTAGCAGATATTGTTTTCTTAACCCATCAGGCTAAAGAAGGCAATGTCCAGGAGGCTTTAAAGGAAGTTGCCCGCTTAGAGTGCGTAGAAAAAATATGTAGCGCCATCAGAGTGGTGGAAATATAAATTAGCGTAGAGCGTAGAGCGTTTAGCGTATAGTATATAGCGAAAAACGAAAAGCGCAAAACGCAAAGCTATAGCCTAAAATTTAATATTGAGAGAAAAAGTTTTGAGTTTTGAATTATGGTTTTTCGCTTTTCGTTTTAAGCTTTTCGCTGTGTAATGATAACCGACAACTGAAAACTGTAATCGAAACTAACGACTATTCACTTTCGACTATTTAAGGAGAGGATTTATGATAAAAATTCAAGTTCCGGCGACTACCGCCAACCTGGGTCCCGGTTTTGATTGTCTGGGTTTGGCCTTAAAACTGTATTTAAATCTGGAGATAGAAGAAATAGCACAGGGCCTGGTTATTGAATACCATGGAGAAGGAGCGGAAAAGTTTTCGGCTAAAAAGAATACCTTAATCGGGAAATCAGCCGAATTAGTTTTAAAAAAGGCAGGACAGGATAAATCTAAAAAAGGATTAAAGATAAAGGTTTTTAACCAAATTCCAATTACCCGGGGATTAGGTAGTAGTGCATCAGCCATAATAGGGGGAATAGTGGGAGCAGCCAGACTATATAATATTGATTTAACTAATCAAGAGATGCTTGAGTTGGCTCTTTCTTTAGAGGGGCATATGGACAATATTGTACCTGCTCTAATCGGAGGGCTTACCTTAGCTTATAAAACAGGCCAGGGGGAAATAAAGTGGGCCAGAATTAAAACCCCGCGTGATTTACGAGTTGTGGTAGCCATACCGGATTTTACTTTAAGCACAGAAGAGATGAGAAAGGCTTTACCTCAAAAAGTTGCTTTACCTGAAGCGGTATTTAATTTAAGCAGGTCTGCTCTTTTAGTTAATGCCTTACAAAATTCAGATTGGGATGTGTTGGCCGAGGCCATGGAGGACAGACTGCATCAGCCTTATAGAGCACCATTTATTCCGGGGATTGGAGATATATTTTCCCAAATAAAAAAAACGGGCTTAGCAGGTGTTGCCCTAAGTGGCTCCGGGCCTTCGGTAGTTTCTTTAACTAAAATGGGTTCAGAGGAAGCAATAAGTAAGATAATGAAAGATGCTTTTTTAAATGCAGAGGTGAATTGTCGTATCCTGGTATTAGAAGTCGATTTGGGAGGAACAAAATTCGTATCTCGTATCTCGTGAATCGTATCTCGTTTAGGATTAGTTAATTGGAAGGCAGGGGTTCGATTCGTCGAACCCGTTAAAAAAAGTTGCCCAAAAACTTAGGGCGGATGAATCCGACCCCTACAAAAAAATGCAAAAAAGTTTTGAATTCTAAATTATGATTTTTTGCTTTAAATTTTCATTTTAATTAGGACAAGCATCTTGCAAATCCAAAACTAAACGCTAAACGCTGTACGCTATATTATATACTAACGACTAATTAAGGAGTGAATCTTTTACTGATGAATAAAATTATAGTGCAAAAATACGGAGGAAGCTCGGTAGTAAATATCGAGCGGATAAAAAAGGTAGCCGAGAAAATAGTAGAAAAGGCAAAAGAAGGAAATAAAGTGGTGGTAGTAGTTTCAGCGATGGGGAAGACCACCGATGAACTAATCAAAATGGCCAACCAAATTACCTCCTCTCCCAATGAACGAGAATTAGATATGCTAATTTCTACCGGTGAACAGGTCTCTATAGCCCTACTAACTATGGCGATTCACTCCCTGGGCTGGGATGCTATCTCTTTTACCGGAATGCAGGCAGGGATTGTTACCAATGCCGTTCATACCAAAGCCAAGGTTACCGCCGTAAATCATAAAAAATTAAAGTCAGCTTTAGAAAAAGGTAAAATAGTTATCGTAGCCGGCTTTCAGGGTATTGACGCTAATGGCGATATCACTACTTTAGGTAGAGGAGGGTCAGATACTACTGCTATTGCCCTGGCCGCACAGCTGGAGGCAGACAGGTGTGAAATCTATACCGATGTCGATGGGGTTTACACTGCTGACCCGCGAATTGTCCGCACAGCCCGTCGAATTCCGGCAATTTCCTATGATGAAATGGCTGAGATGGCCAGTTTGGGGGCTAGAGTGATGCACTATAGAGCAATAGATCTTGCCAGAAATTATAAAGTAAAGATTTTAGTTAAATCGTCTTTTGTTGAAGGAGAGGGTACGCTTATAAAGGAGGTAGACCCGATGTTAGAAAAAGTAATCGTAAGGGGAGTAACCCAGGAAACCAATGTAGGCAAAATTGTAGTTCAGGGGGTTCCGGATGTTCCCGGTGTAGCTTATAAATTATTTAAAGCCTTAGCCGAAGAAGAGATAATTGTAGATATGATTATCCAAAGTTCTCATCGTAATGAGGTTAATGACATAGCCTTTACCATTGCTCTAAGCGATTTTAATAAAACTATCAAAATCACTGAGCAGTTAGCAGAAAAGATCGGAGCTGAAGGAGTAATATCAGAAGCGGGAGTAGCTAAAGTTTCCATTGTGGGAGCAGGTATTACCAGTGACCCGGCTATAGCTGCTAAGATGTTTGGTGCTTTAGCTAAAGAGGGGATAAATATAGATATGATAAGTACTTCCGGAATTAGAATATCCTGTCTGATCAGCGCTTCCTACATAAAAGATGCGGTAAGAGCAGTCCATAAAGAATTTAATTTAGATAAAGCAGGTGAAGAAAAATGAGAAAATATAATATAGCCGTGGTAGGAGCTACCGGAGCGGTAGGGGAAGAGATGAGGTTAGTTTTAGAACAAAGAAAATTTCCGGTGGAAAAATTAAGTCTTTTTGCCTCAGCCAGATCAGCTGGCAAAGAATATGAATATAAGGAAGAAAAAGTCGTAGTCCAGGAATTAAAAGATGATTCTTTTGATGGGATCGATATTGCCCTTTTTTCCGGAGGAGACGAAGTAAGCAAGCATTTTGCTTCCCTTGCTGTTCAGCAGGGGACCATAGTAATAGATAATGGTAAATATTTCCGAATGGACCCTAATGTTCCCTTAATAGTTCCGGAAGTAAACCCTGGTGATTTAAAATGGCACAAGGGCTTAATTGCTAATCCTAACTGTTCTACCATCCAGATGGTAATGGCTTTAAAGCCTATCTATGATGAAGTGGGGATAGAAAGGGTTATAGTAGCCACTTACCAGAGTGTTTCGGGGACCGGAAAGGAAGCCATAGGGGAACTAAAAAATCAGGCCGTCTCTATTGCTAAAGGTGAAGAATTTGAAATCAAAGCTTATCCTTATCAGATAGCTTATAATGCACTTCCCCATATCGGCTCATTTAATGAAAATGGCTATACCACCGAAGAGATGAAGATGTTAGATGAAACCAGAAAGATATTGGGAGATAAAAATATTAAGGTTGCAGCCACCACGGTGAGAGTCCCGGTCTATCGGGCTCATTCGGAAGTAGTCCACATAGAAACTAAAAAGAAAATTTCAGTGCAGAGAACTCGGGAAATATTGAGTGCTTTCCCCGGGATTAAAGTAATTGATAATCCGGAAAAATTAGAATATCCTCTGCCTTTATTTGCCGAAGGGAAAGATGAAGTTTTTGTGGGAAGAATTAGAAAGGACATCTCTACCGAAAACGGCCTGGTGATGTGGATAGTCTCCGATAACCTGCGAAAAGGTGCCGCCCTAAATGCCGTCCAAATCGCCGAGCAGCTAATAAAATGACAAGGAAACATTGTCAGGAGAACCGTCCCCCTGACAATATTATTCTTCACAATTTATTGTTATGATATGGTATAATATTGATTCAAATTTTATAAACATAAACACATTCACATTATTTTTACCTGGAGGAAATAAACAATTGTTACTAAGTAGTAAAAATATCCATATATTAAAAAAAGAGGAAAAAGAAATTTTATTAGTAGGCACTGCTCATGTCTCTAAAGATAGTGCTCGGGAAGTGAAAGAATTAATTGAGCAAGAAAAGCCGGACAGTGTCTGTGTAGAGTTATGTTCCGCCCGCTATAACAGTATAAACAACCGGAACAAATGGAAAAATATGGATATTATCACCATAATCAAACAAAAAAAGGCCCTGCTCCTTCTGGTTAATTTGATTTTATCTTCTTTTCAGAAACGATTAGCTCAGCAATTAGGGATTAATCCAGGTCAGGAGATGATACAAGCTATCTCATCAGCAAAAGAGACTAATGCCCATCTGGTTCTTGCCGATAGAGATATCCAGGTCACTTTTACCCGCATCTGGAAAAAGCTCAGTCTCTGGGGGAAAATGCGCATACTTTTTATGTTAATCTTCAGTATGTTCGGCAAAGAAAAAATTTCGGAAGAAGAAATTGAAAGACTAAAATCAGAAGATATTCTTGCCGTGGCTTTAAGCGAGTTAGCCCGTTCATTCCCCCGATTGAAAAATACTTTAATAGATGAAAGAGATCAATACCTGGCTGAAAAAATAAAACTGGCTCCGGGCAATAAAGTCATTGCTATTGTTGGTGCCGGACATGTACCGGGGATTAAAAAAGAAATAGATAAAGAGCATGATTTGATTGCTCTCACCAAAATACCTTCTACTTCCAATTACCTAAAAGTATTAGTCTGGGGTATTCCCTTGGCAATAATTGCTATTATCGCCTCTACTTTTACCTATTCTCCCTCTACCGGTTTTGACCAAATTTCTCAATGGTTTTTATGGAATGGTTCCCTATCTGCTCTGGGGGCATTAATAGCGATGGCGCACCCTCTCTCTATTCTTACTGCCTTTGTAGCAGCTCCTTTTAGTTCTTTAAATCCTCTTTTAGCTGCCGGGTGGTTTGCCGGTATTGTGGAAGCCCTAATCAGACGTCCCCGAGTAGAAGATTTCGAACAGTTGGGGGATATAGTTACCTTTAAAGACTTTTTCCATAATCGGGTTACTAAAATATTACTGGTAGTTGCTCTTGCCAATCTTGGGAGTATGGCGGGAACATTTATCGGCGGAGCAAAAGTAATCCAACTCTTTATCGATACAATCAATCCTTAAAATTCTAACCATTCTCCGGCTGTAAGCCAAAAACCCATAATTAAAAACTTTCTTCCAAAAAAGAGGATTTTTGCATACTTTATCGAATTATAAAATAGGAATATATCTGAAGAAAAGTTCTGTCTGGGAAACATAGCAATTCTGATAGCAAATATGACCTTGGCATAATCTCAATATTTATAGAAATACCGATATTGAGAGAAAGAGACTAAACGAAATAGAGAAAAAGATCAAAAGCAAGGAGATTAGATAAATGTCATCAATAGAAATTTACGACATGATGGATAAGACCGATGAATACTTCGTTGGAACTTGTACTCACATTAATGGCATATTAGAACATATGCTAAGGGAAGAAATAGATACATTTGCCAAGAGACGAATTGCCTGGCTTCGAAACATGCACGAAAAAGGCGCACGGGTGAAGATTGCTTCAATTGATAATGATCAAGTAGGATTTTTGCATATTATGCCTATAGAGATTTGTCCCTGGGGTCCGATTGGACGGGATCTAATGGTTATTCCCTGTCTGACTGTTATAGGAAAAGCAAAAGGTAGAGGTATAGGGCGAGCCTTAATTAACTCAGCTGAAGAGGAGGCGAAACGTCAGGGTCGTAAAGGTATAATAACCATAGGATATTACCATAATCACTGGTTTATGCCAGCTCCATTTTTCGAAAACTGTGGTTTTTCAATGATAAAGCGAAAAAGCACGATAGCTATTTTAGGGAAATTCTTTGAGGAATCAGTAGAATCCCCCCAATTATTAAAACCAAACTTCCGATTTAAACCCATAGCAGGCAAAGTAGTGGTTGATCTTTTCTGGAATACATTCTGTCCGACAAGTGATATAGAGGCTCAACGAGTCCGGGAGGTTGCCGTAGAGTTTGGTGAGTCAGTAGTAGTTCATGAATATTGTGCGGATGAAAGGTCGATTTTTTCTCGTTATCAAATTCCCCGAGGAATTTTCATAAATAGCAAGGAGATATGGTGGGGTCATGAAGCCCCCAAAGAGGGCATCCGAGAAGCTATTTCTAAAGCCTTAAGGCATAAGTAAATTTATTAAATAAAATAGGAATACATCCTATTTTATATTTTATGGAAGGATATCCGAACTAGCCGGATATAAACAAGTTAGGAAAAAGACTGGGCTTATGGCTATATTCAGAGTCATAAATATTAAACTTACTAAGAAGGAGTGGATGACAATATGATTTATACAAAACTAAAAGGCAAAGTAGCAATTGTCACTGGGGCAAACAATCCTTATGGCATAGGTGCTGGAATTGCTAAGGCTTTAGCTTCGGAACAAGTGAAAGTCTTTCTTCAATACTTTAGAGTTAATGTTGATAATAATAAACAATTAAAAGAACCTGGTGCCCCTGGAGAGGAGTTTTATAATTTTCAAAGACAAAAAGATACACATGAAATTCTTACTGCTATTAAACAAATCGGGGGGCAAGCTTATGAATATGAATGTGATTTGTCTAAACCCGAAACTATTAGAGACTTATTTAATAAAGCTGAGGATGTTTTTGGCCCTGTTAATATACTTATAAATAACGCTGCTCATTGGGAACCCGATACTTTTCTATTTTCTAAACAAGATTTGGTTAATAAATTTGTTGAGAAATGGACATCTGCTCCAAGAACTATTACAGACGGTAGTTTTGATCGTCTTTTTGCAGTCAATACCAAAGCAGTAGCATTATTGATGACTGAGTTCGCAAAAAGACATATCGAACGAGAAGCGAGTTGGGGTAGGATAATAAATATCAGCACTGACGGTGCTTATTGCTTCCCTTCTGAAATATCTTATGGGGCTAGCAAGCTCGCAATAGAAGGCTATTCAAGAAGTGCTGCTACAGAGTTAGGACAATTTGGTATAACTGTAAATATTGTATCACCAGGAGCAGTTCAAACTGGTTGGATAACTCCTGAAATGGAATCCGAAATAACTTCAAGTTATCCACTGAAGAGAATTGGAAAACCGGAAGATATAGCTGATGTGGTTGTATTCTTAGCTTCAGAGCAAGCACGATGGGTAACTGGACAAAAGATTTACGTTGGTGGTGGACATGCTATGTAATATATTCTTTTGAAGGATTGGGAGCTGCAATCAATATAACTGTTGTAGTGTTAGTAGATGTATGCATCAAAAGCTCAAGAGCAGTTCTATCGCTGCGTCAGCGTTCTACTCTACTGATTCGGCTATTACTTCGCCAAGGGGGATTTTAAGGCATAATTATGATGACAAGTGAAGCATTATGAAGAATTTGTGAAGATTGCAATTATAAAGGCTAAAAACTCTTTAAAAGGGGGAAATAAAGGGTTAGGAAGGAGACTCGTCAAAATAGCTGAAAATTGGGAAAAATTATTTCTTATACAGGAGGTAAAATATTATGACTAAATATGAATTTGATATTGAAAAACCAAAAAATCTTCAAGAAGAATGGCCAGGACAATATGAAGTGTTTTCCTGGTTAGAGCATGTGGCGAATATACCATACCCAATTTTTATTATCACTACCTATAAGGCCAACGGGAAGGCAAATGCTAATTTATGGGCATGGGGATGTTTCGCCGGGGAAGAAAGTGGTTTTTATTCTTTGATTGCCTTAACCGATACCACCCACACTTATGAAAACATAAAACGTACGAAAGAGTGGTGTATTAATATTCCGTCTTTAGATTTTAAAGTAGAATGTTTTAAAACAATAGAACATAATCAGATTGATGATGATGAAATTGAGCAAGCAGGATTTACCAAAGAGTCAGGGATATGCGTTCATGCCCCCAGAATAAAGGAATGTCTGATATCATTAGAATGCCAACTCGAATGGGAGAAATCTTTATTTAAGAACAGTTCTCAGAAAATAATGTGTGGTAAAATAATACATTTTGGAGTGGATGAAAAAGTGGTTAATCTCGATCAAAAAACGAGGATTGAGAAATTGAAAATAATGTATAATTTCAGAAGTCAATTGAATCCATTAACCGGAGAATTAACACCTGGTGGTATAGGTATTATAGATAAATCGACTTTTAGCAATTAAGATAGTAGTTTATTCAATAAAATTACTATTTCAAGAAGAGGTAGCGGATGCAAATGGATATAAAAAGATTAAAAAAAAGCGAATTGTATTCTGAGGAGCTGGGTATCTATTTAAAAGAAAACAATGATAAAGAAATTTTTAAATGGTTTCTGGCCAGTATCCTCTTTGGTGCAAGAATATCAGAAACAATTGCTAAAAATACTTACAAAACCTTCGAAAAATATAATCTTTTACAACCAAGAAAGATATTAAAAGCGGGCTGGGATTTTTTGGTAAACCCGATTATGAGAGAAGGTGGTTATGTACGTTATGATGAAAAAACCTCTACCCAAATTTTGAGAAATTGTGAGACCCTCCTCCAAAAATATAGAGGAAATTTAAAAGAATTACACAAAGAAGCCCAAAATAGTAAAGATTTAGAAAATAGATTGACCAATTTTTATGGCATTGGTCCTATAACTACAAATATTTTCCTTAGAGAATTGAGGCCTTTTTGGGGAAAGGCCAATCCAGAACCATTACCAATTGTAAAGAAGATTGCCCAAAAATACGAGATAAACTTAGAAAGATATAATAGAAAAAGTATGGCATTTATTAGAAGCGAGGCAGGTTTAATAAGGTTAAGAAAGGGAATATAAAGGAAGTAATTTTAATTTTACGATTCTCATATAAGGATCCAACCCTTTTCCAAGGCAGACCTGGTGTGTTATTATCTAGAAAAAGCCCAGGAAGTGTCTGCTGAAATGGGGATCGATGGAAAAAAAGGAAAAGCTATACTCGAACAAGCTCGAAAGGAACTAATAGATGAAGGTCGTTATTGATACCAATGTAATAGTATCTGCAACACTTGGTTCCCAAACATGCAAGGAAGCTATTTTAAAAGCTTTAGAAAAATATGAAATAATTGAACCTAAAATTTTGTCTATAGAATTGGATCGCTTTTATTTAAAAATGAATCAAAGTATTAAAAGCAATGAGAAGACAAAGACAATTTATAACTTCTTTAATATTTTTCTTATGGTTGTGAAAACGAAAGATCCTGAAACAATTTTAGATATAAGTCCAGATAAACCAGATAATTATTTTCTTTCTCTCGCCTTGGAGCAATCTGCTATATTTATTACTGGTGATAAGGCTGCATTAAAATATGCAAAAGATATGAAAATTAATGCTATGTTGACAGCCGAATTTAAGTTGTAAACTTCTTAACTAAGCATATTCAGGATATGCTCTAATAACGCACCTAAGTTCTCTCTATTTTTTCTAAAAACTAAAAACGGCTAACCAATAATTTTTTTATAAAAGCAGGATTCCCCTAACATTCTGTAGTAATAATATTATAGAGTGACTTTAATTATAGACCCCATACACTACTGCAAAATTGTCGAAATTGTGGGTACCAGCGAAAAATCATGGGAAGACGCAGCAAGAATTGCAGTAGAAACTGCTTCTAAATTGATTTAAATTGTTTGACCATTACATAAAATTATGCTAATATTCTCAGTTAGTAGCAAAATTTAAGGAGGTATTAATTGTATGAAAAAAACAGATGTATTGATAATAGGAGGAAGTGCAGCAGGCATTGTTACAGCATTAACTGGAAAATCTAATTATCCGGAAAAAGAGTTTTTGGTTATAAGAAAAGAAGAAAAAGTTATGGTTCCTTGTGGGATTCCTTATATTTTTGGTTCATTAGGAAGCTCAGACAAAAATATTGTACCAGATGCTGTTTTAACTAATAAGGGTATAAAAATTGAAGTCGATGAGGTAATATATATAGACCAAAATGAAAAGATTTGTAGTACTGCCAATGGAACAGAAATTAGTTTTGAAAAAGTTATATTCGCAACAGGCTCAACTCCCACTATACCTGGTTGGCTTAAAGGAACAAATTTAGAAAATGTTTTTACTATAAGCAAAGACAAAATACACCTTGATAAAGTTTTCCAAAAAATCAAAGATTGCAAAAAGATAGTAATTGTTGGTGCAGGATTTATTGGGGTTGAAATGTCGGATGAGCTTAATAAGTTAGGGAAAGAAGTAACACTTGTAGAAATATTACCTCATATATTAGGTTTAATTTTCGATGAAGAAATTGCTGTTCAGGCCGAAGAGGCTCTTAAAACAAGAGGAGTAAAAATAAAAAGTGGCGAAGGCGTCAAGGAGATAATAGGCAATAAAAAAGTTACAGAAGTATTATTAGAAAATGGAGAAAAAATTGAAGCAGAAGCAGTTATTTTAGCAATGGGTTATCGTCCTAATACAGAATTAGCTAAAAAATTAGGGCTCAAGATAAGTGAAAGAGGATTTATTAAAGTAGATGGGTATATGAGAACGGAAAATCCGAATATATTTGCAGTAGGAGATTGTGCAGAAAAAAAGGATTTCATTACAAGAAAACCAAGTGCAGTGATGTTGGCATCTACTGCCTGTGCAGAAGCAAGAATAGCAGGTATGAATTTATATAAGCTTCGTTCGGTAAAAATTTTTGAGGGAACTATTGCAATTTTCTCCACAGCAATAGGGGAAACAGCCTTTGGTGCAGCAGGATTAACTGAATCAATGGCTAAAAAAGAAGGGTGTGATGTGGTTATCGGGACTTTTGATGGAATCGATAAGCATCCAGGAACTCTTGCACATACTCATAAACAAATAGTAAAATTAATTGTTGCCCGAGATTCGGGCATAATTCTCGGTGGTGAAGTTATTGGTAGTAAAAGTACAGGAGAGCTAATTAATATAATTGGGCTAGCAATCCAAAATAAAATGACTGTAAGCTCTATTTTGACTGCACAAATAGGTACTCATCCATTGCTTACTGCTCCACCGACTGCTTATCCCATTATTAAATGTGCTGAAATCGTAGCAAAGAAAATTAAGTCAGCACAAAAGTAAATTTAGCTATTTAAATATAATACGAATTTATTGTCCCCTAAAACCCTTATTATATAACAATGTCATTAACTTAAGATGTACGTATTAATGAATCTCCTCGCAGCAGAGCTACGGGGTATCTATTACTCTCTAAAGCAAACTAATTGATCGCAGCAAAGTGCGGGGAATTAAACCCTAAGAGATTAAAGTAAGCGTTTTGAATAATCCGTAATGGTTTTTTCAAAATACCTACCTTTTTTGAACATACCTTTAGAAGGAATTTGTCATTTGTATCTATTCTTCAATTCTGTTTGAATATTCTAAAAACTTCTTTTGTTTACATTTGAATAAGTGCCAGACAATTGCCTCTTAGTACGTTTATAATGTCGTCCATTACGTACCGGAAGAATGTTACTTGATATTTCTACTATAATTTTATCAAACATCTCTTTTTTCCTTCTCTTATCCTTTTCCAGTATAAAACGAATTAATTCTTCCTTCATAATTCCAATAGCAATATTTTTATTAATCTCCATTTTATACTTGTATTTTTGATGATTTTTAATATTAAACTCTAACTTAGCATCT
>Ga0315546_1001325_pt1 | contig 15837 bp, 14 predicted proteins | sample SalMarSW160170MG_FD_203833 | JGI IMG/M metagenome (GOLD analysis project Ga0315546, IMG submission 203833) | Salt marsh sediment microbial communities from the Plum Island Ecosystem LTER, Massachusetts, United States - Salt Marsh Sediment SW1601-170 ... | reverse complement strand
ATCCCCCACACTTTTCACACCTATCTTGATGGCTTACAGCCTCCGCTTCGATCTCTTTGAGTATCTTCTTGAGTATATCCAAGAAAACATTCTCTCGTAGCTGCAGTAATTGTTCTTCTATCCAGTGGACATCGTACTGTTTCAATGCTAAGTTAATACCGAAGGATAACTTGATTTCCTTCACGGCTCACCTCCTGTGTTTTTTTCTCAAAACAACATTATAAGGTGAGCCACCTCTTTATTCCATCACGTAAATGGAAATGCTTAATTGTTAATATCGGGATAGGGGAAAGTTTCACAGCCTTCGCCCTCCCACATCACCGTGCATCCGGGTCCGTACACGGCGGTTCATGTCATCTTAGATAAAGAGTCATAATGTCGGGAAAGGGAAAGGAGACCTCGTTTGGTAAAGAAACTGTTCGGCATCGCCACCTTGACAGGTTTCATATTCGATATAACCCAGGGGCCTTTTCGGGAGAAAGCCACAGACAAAGCGCTCTTTTCACTAACGCCAAGATTCCTCAAGCCTTTATAACGCGCACTACATTTCTTAATCCACTGGTTCATGACGAAGCATCGCATCCTGCGGCGAATCCACCAGTCGAGCTCTTCAAGCACATAAGAAGCTTCAATCAGCCTGTAGTAACTGAGCCACCTTTTCAGGTAAGTATTCAATTCCTCGATGATTTGAGTCACGGGGATTCTCCGGGCCCGGCGTGTTATCCTCTTGATTCGGTACTTTACGTTCTTTAGAGATTCTTTTGAGAGCTTGATTTTCAACTCGTAGCTTGTAGGAGTAAAGCTGAATCCCAGGAATCTTCTTTCCTGAGGTTTGGCCACTGCACTTTTCCGGTGATTGACTTTGAGTTTCAACTTCTTTCTCAAGAACTCTTCAACGGAATCCATCACCCGCTTGCCGGCACGTTCGGACCGAACATTGATGTTACAGTCATCAGCGTAGCGGCAGAACTTATGACCCCGTATTTCCAGTTCCTGTCCAGTTCGTCCAGGAGGATGTTGCTGAGCAGGGGCGAAAGAGGACCACCCTGAGGCGTCCCTTGATAGCGTTCCTGAACAACACCGTGGACCATGATTTCTGCCTGCAGGTAGTGGCGTATCAACCGCAAGATTCGCTTGTCCCTTATCCTCTTAGCTATCCTTCCCATGAGGATGTCGTGGTTTATCCGGTCGAAACATTTCTCCAGGTCTATGTCCACAACCCATTCATATCCCTTTTCTATGTACCTCTTTGCCTGTCTCACTGCATGATGTGCATTTCGACCAGGTCTAAAACCATAACTTTAATCTGAGAATGTGGGGTCATATATCGGATTCAGAACTTGAAGGAGTGCTTGCTGGATGAATCGGTCTAACACAGTAGGAATCCTGAGCATACGGGTTCCTCCTCCTTTCTTCGGCAACAGTACCTGCTTGACCTGCTGCGGATTATACTCTCCTTGTAGAAGCTTTTCCCGGATATCCAACCAGTGGATTCTCAGATAATCCCTGAGTTCATCCACTGTCATCCCGTCTACGCCGGGGCTGCCCTTGTTGGCACAAACTCGTTTCAATGCCCTTATAAGGTTCTCTCTTCGGACCACCTCCTCCATCACTACGGTCTTTACAGGTTCGGTTCTCTCAGATGCCGCTGTCACTTGACACACCGACTCATCTCCTCCACGGACTTCATCCTTGGAGCATGAAGGTCGGTCCCATCTGAATTGGAGTTGCTATGCCACCATGACAACGAATCCTCAAGTCCTTACCACCGATGACATGTTCGGCCCTTCAGACTGGCCCGCAGTCCTAATACGGCCTCTGCTGACTTCTGCAGAACCATCTGGACCCCTTACGGAATCCATAGTCCCTTCAGGACAGTCCTGCAGACCTCTCCGGGTAAGGATAATGGCCTCCGCTCCACATCCGCCGCATTTACCAAAGTACCGATTGATGACTGCGGGCTTTGTTCTGTCACGTGAACTTACCCCAGTACCCAAGCCTCCTATGCGGATTTTCTTCATCGAATCAGAGCTTTGCCTCCGGCTTCCTTCAGACCCCACCTCACGATGGACGCCCTTGCTTTTGGCTAGCAGTTTCCACTATCAAGACCTGCAGGGGACTTTAACTCCCAAGCCGTTATCCATGCCGGGCACACGTGCCATTCATCCCCAGTCTTAAAGCCTGGGGTTTTCTGGCATTCTACATAAAATGTCAAGCAAAATCTTCTATATATGGGCCAATTATATCTGCATGCTCCATATATAGTAGTGTAATAAATATTTTGGAGCCCTTAAATTTCGCAGAATCAATGGATTGGAGGAAAAAATATCTAAATTTATTCGCTAAAGCGGAAACTCAGGCTAGGAGAGAACAAATTTTTCTTTTCTTTTTTCCATGATATTACCAAGAGCAAGAAAATAGAGCAATAATTGATAGAGAAAGAGAAGGAATTGGAGATCAAGAGCAGTAATCTTGAGGAAATAAATACTGCATTAAAGGTCTTGCTGAAAAGAAGGGATGAAGATAAAACAGAGCTTGAAGAAAACATTTTGTTCAACATGAGTGAAATGTTTAAGCCCTATTTAGAAGAATTGAAGAAAAGCGGATTAAGTAAAAAGCATAAGTCTTATGCACAGATACTGGAGTCAAATCTAGACGAAATTATATCACAGTTTTAGCGGGGGATATCCTCCAAGTATCTCAATTTTAGTCCAGGAGATGTCCACATAGCAAATCTTGTAAAGAAGGGGAAAACGAACAAAGAGATCGCAAGATTGTTGAATTCCTCCCCAAGTACTATCGCCTTTCAAAGAGAGAATATAAGAAAGAAACTTGGTATGAAGAACAAAAAAACAAACCTTGTAGTCTACCTTTTATCGCTATCTTAATGGCAGTTAATTACTGGTATTTTAATGGTAATATTTTGGTATTTAGGACTATTGAATTAATGTTTCTTTTTATATATTATTAACGCTATTTAGAAATATGGCCTATTGATAATTCTGGGTTTAATTAAGTCAAGATAGGAAAGCAAAATCTTTATAAAACAATTAAAATCAAAAAAGGAGGAGATTTTAATGAAAATACAAGTAAAAGCAATGTTTATCTCTTTTTTAGCGCTTATTCTTCTCTCTATTATGTCTTATTCGCAATCTATAACAACAGGTGCTATCGAAGGTAAGGTGACAGACTCAGAGGGTATTACTCTTCCGGGAGCAGAGGTTAAAATATCATCTCCCAACCTGATTGGAGGCGCTCAGAGTACGGTTTCATATGCGGACGGTAAATTCAGATTTCCTGGACTCCCACCAGGAACTTATATTGTCGAAGTTTCACTTCCGGGATTTACTCCTGAAAGAATAGAAAGGATAAAGGTGTCTGTGCAAAAGACTATTACTGTTGATTTTGTTCTCCAAATAGGAAAGTTGGAAAAAGAAATTGTTGTAAAAGCCGTTGCACCCCTTATTGATGTCAAAGATTCAAGTGTTGTTAACACCGAAATTTCGGCCCTCTCAATATCAAAAGTTATTCACTCTAGTAGGGAACATTATGCATTCGATATGATAAGTCTTGCACCTGGTACTGTGGGTACTCAAGCCTATGGCTCAAAGGCAAGGAACGATGGTTTGTATAAAATAGATGGAGTTGATACCTCCACTGCGAGTTCAGGTATAGATTATCTAGAGCCAGACACCGAAATTTTTGAAGAGGCCACTGTGATGGGACTGGGTGCTCCAGCTGAATACGATGGTTTTACAGGAGTTGTAGTGAGTATGACTACAAAGAGCGGGTCTAATAATTTTGGTGGCATTGCACAATTCATTTACAAAGATTTTAATTGGTATAACACAAACGTCGATTTTACAGAAAATAAGTATTCATTATATGAAGGAGATCCAGAGTATAAGTTCGCAGATGCACATTTTAGTTTGGGAGGACCCATTCTTAAGGATAAACTCTGGTTCTACGGTGCATTAAGGTATGCACTAGATACAAAAAAAGAGGTTGGAGCAGCGGAGAATTATACTTTGAAAACACCAAAATACTTTTTTAAGATGACTTTCCAGGCTTCTAAATCTACTAGAATCTGGATGTTCAAGGAATATGATGACTTTAGGCGCGACCATGCGGGACTAGGTCCTTTACGACCTGAAGAAGCAACGAGTTATGAATATTCACCAATGCATCTTTATAACGTCAGCGCACTTCATACTTTCTCTGACACGACGATAATGGAAATGAAGATTGGTACGACGACCACCAATGCAGAGTGGGGAGGCTACGCTGGTGGGTATCCAGGAAAAGACATATCTGGACATTATGATGCTTACACAGGAATGCATTCTGTTAATGATGCTAGTTATGGACATAGCGTAGGCAACCGTTTCCAAGCAAATTCATCTTTATCCCATCATGCTAGTGATTTTATAAAAGGATCTCATGATTTTAAATTTGGCGTTGAATATGAAAAATTATCAGATCGTTCGGAGAGTGAATATAATGGCGGTTTCTATTACGTTCACAACGTTTATAATTCTTATGACTATAAATTCCACGATTATGCTTATGAATACTCGATGGATCGAGAAGTTAGTGGGGATAAAGTTGGGTTTTTTGTTCAGGATGCATGGAAAATCACTGATAATTTAACAATCAATCCTGGAATACGATACAATGTATATAGAGGTCATCTTCCCAAATTGGACAAGACTCCATTTAAAACGAGTGCATTTGTACCAAGATTAGGGATTACCTGGGATATTTTTGGAGATCACTCAACTGCTTTAAAAGTCCATTATGGAAAATTTTTTGGAAAAATGACAACCGGAAATTTAAGATATGCGGATCCTGGCGTAAACGATTATGTTATGTATGAAGTTTTAACAGATGGCACAAAAGACGAGGTTTATAGAGTAAATTATTCTACTCCAGCAACCATAGATCCAGATTTAAAAATGCCATATATTGACCAGTTCACTATTGGAATAGAAAGGGAGTTGTGGAGCGATACAGCTGGAGGAGTTACTCTTATTTGGAAAAAATGGAATGATTTTATATGCCGCATAAACTCTGGTGCTACCTATGAAAAAGTTGAATTTACATTTAAGGATGAAAAGGGAATAGAGCACACAATGGACGCGTACAATAAAACTTCTTCCTCCTCAGCGGATAAATTCTACATAACCAATCCTAAAGCAGGAATATATGATTCAGTAATCATGGATCCAGAAAGAAGTTATATTGGCCTCATATTTGAGTTCACCAAGAGATTTTCAGAAAAGTGGAGCCTTAATGCTTCTTATACATTTTTTAAGACGACGTCAAATTCCGGAGAAAGGGGTAATCCTATGACCATAGACCCAAATGGAATGATAAATTCCCTTGCGGGTTATCCAACACATATGTTTAAGGTTTATGGGACATTAATTTTGCCATGGGATATACACATCTATCCTTGGTTCCTCTATATAAGCGATACTTCTCTTATGGGAGCTGACGGTACTCGCATGGCCGATAGATGGACAAGAACCGTAAGAGCTCCTGTTAAAGGATCTCCTTATGTAATGATCGAAAAAAGAGGCACGAATATCCTCCCTGATACAATAGATACTACTTTAAAAATCGAAAAGATTTTTAAAATCAAAGGAGATTCCAAATTAGGAATTTGGCTTGATATATTCAATTTGATCAATCGAGGAGGAGAATACACTGTAGTAAACGACGTAGGAAATATAAATTTTGGAAAGGCAAGTAGATTTACTCGAGGAAGACATTTTAGATTAGGAATGAAATTTTACTTCTAATTGTTGTAGTAAAGAAAAAGGGGGATTCAATTCCACTCCACCTTTTCTTTCCATAATAATCAAACTTAAAAAAAGGTTAATTTGCCCGTTGATTTTCGGGCTCATTGCCTGAGTACTGAGAGGGATTTTTATGTTTAATTCAATCAGGATGTATACATATTTGTGTTCCAGTATGTCCGGGGGACATTCTCAAGTCAGAGGGAGAAGCTGATTTTTTGCACTCATGTTAAAGAGAGGCTCTTGAAGTCGGCACTGGCTGCGGGATCGTTTCATTACTTGCATTATATAAAAAAAAGTCCCCTTTTATATTTTGAGTTGATAAATTTTTTAAATTTTAATATTTATGAAAAGGAATTTACTATAAAACAATGAGGTGAGAAAAATGAAAATTTTTTTAGTTTTGAATTTTTTATTTAGTTTGTTGAGGAGAGTGATGATATGCACAGTACTGGTTATTCTTCTGTTAGCCGTTACGTCACAGACACAAGAGGGGCCTGAAGCGGCTCGCGAGAAATACACGAAGTACGAGTTCGAGATCCCTATGCGGGACGGAGTGAAGCTGTTCACCGCCGTCTATGTCCCGAAGGACACTTCCCAGACTTACCCCATCATGCTCAATCGTACGCCCTACAGCGTGAGACCCTATGGTGTGGACCACTACCGTTCGGCGCTGGGACCCTCGGAGCTTTTCCAACAGTCGGGCTACATCTTTGCTTACCAAGATGTGCGCGGTCGCTACATGTCCGAAGGCACGTGGGAAGAAATGACTCCCTACAAACCGTTGAAATCGGGAACAAAAGACATCGACGAAAGCACGGACACCTGGGACACCATCGAATGGTTGACTCAAAACATCCTCGGCAACAACGGCAAGGTTGGATTGTGGGGGGGTTCCTATCCGGGATTCTACGCTGCCGCTGGCATGATCGATGCACATCCGGCGCTAGTGGCGGTCTCACCGCAAGCGCCGGTGGCGGATTATTATCTCGGTGACGACCTCTACCACAACGGCGCCTACCTGCTCGCCCTCAACTTCGGCTTCTATACCTCTTTCATAGAACGCAAAGGGCCGCCGAGACCGCCGCAGCCGCGCCTTCGTTTCGATTACAAGACTCCGGATGCCTACGACTTTTATCTTCGAATGGGGCCGCTGGCCAACGCCAACGAGAAATACTTCAAAAACGAGAATCGATTATGGAACGAAAGCATCATGAACACTACTTACAACGACTTCTGGAAGTCACGCTCCATCTGGAAGCACCTGAAGGGTATCAAACCGGCGGTGATGATCGTTGGGGGCTGGTTTGACAACCAAGATTGCCAAGGGCCGCTGCGTATCCACGCATTCATGGAAGACAACTCGCCACCGGCTACCAATATGCTGGTGTTTGGACCTTGGACGCACGTGAGTTGGCATCGAGGCGATGGCGATCGAGTCGGCAACCTGCGCTTCGGCTCGAAGACGTCCGTCTACTATCGCGAGCACATCGAGTTTCCTTTCTTCGAATATTTTCTCAAGGGCGAAGGCGAGGGGGAGTTTCCGAAGGCCTGGGTCTTCAAGACCGGTACCAATTGCTGGTGCCGATTCGATAGCTGGCCGCCGAAGGAGTCGCAACCTAAGTCTCTTTGGCTCCGGTCCGGGAGCAAACTTGGATGGGAAGGCGAATCAGAAGAAGCCTTCGACGAGTACATCAGTGATCCGGCCAAGCCCGTGCCTTATCTCGGCTACACGGCCATGGGGATGACCAGAGACTACATGACCGAAGACCAGCGATTCGCTAGTCAGCGGCCGGATGTGCTCGTGTACCAAACGGACCCACTCGGAGAGGACGTGACGATTGCCGGCCAGGTTGAGGTCAGTCTGTTAGTTTCGACGACGGGCACTGACTCCGATTTCGTCGTAAAATTGATCGATGTTTACCCTGGTGACTATCCCGACTACGAAGAGCTGGCGCACAATGCTAATGCACCATCCGCTCCGAGACCCCCGAACGCCGTCAAAATGGGCGGATACCATCAAATGGTTCGAGGTGAGCCCTTCCGTGGAAAATTCCGCAAGAGTTTCGAAAAGCCCGTTCCTTTTAAGCCCGGCGAGCCCGACTCCATCAAGTTCTCCATGCCGGATGTCTTTCACACTTTCCGCAAAGGGCATCGCATTATGGTCCATGTACAAAGCTCATGGTTCCCGCTAACTGATCGCAATCCGCAGAAGTTTGTGGAGATTCCCCAGGCGAGGCCGGAGGACTTCCAAAAGGCAACACAACGGATCTATCGAGGCGGAGCCCAAGGATCGCGGTTGTCCGTCCACGTGATGCCGAACAGTTTTTAGATCGCTGGCTTCGAGTATGGCCTCACGCTTTTACTGGGTGAGGGGGAGGCAACGCTTTGCGACCTGACCGGCTTCTATGCTAATCTCACCGACCTCGCCCGTCACTCGAGACCCCGCCAAAAAACTCTTTATCGCAGGCTGAAGTTACTCCAAGGCGAGGACATCGCAACCGACCGAATATCGGAGATATGCCCCGCCGCCGCGTGGATCACCCTCTATGCGCTACTGGAGGTTGAAACATAGGTTAAAGTCAGCACTTCGATATAGGACGACTTCTCCTGGGCTGCCGCGCTTTTTATTGATGCCGCAACGGAGAAACTGGAGGAGAATCGCCGGTCATAAAGACGCAACTTCTTCTGGACGCAGTTTGCGGTCGCATGTCCTGTCGGATGCCGCCCGCAGTCCGACGACGACTACGCAGCACAGGTCGGTAGTCGCGGTGCAACTCGTTCAGTACCGGAATGGCAACAAGCGGGCCGTCCAATGGATTGGGCTTAGTTAACGCCGGATCAAGGGGGTAGGTCAATACATTATGTCTATCCTTCTTGCGAGGAAGATCACGTCCGGCCCACTGCCAAGCTATGCCGCTTCCTTAATATCTGTTTCCCTCATGTTGACGTCCTAGGCGCGTCCAATCACTTCTTGCGAGAGGAAGGGGGCGGCGCGAATGTGTCTGGCTCAGGATTAAAATTTGATACCTATGTTGGGCCAAACCCTAATTATGTAGGTGAGATAATGATATTTGATGCTGACTATCCAACCCCTGCCACAAGCGTGTACTACTTTGGAGGCGCTTGCGGACCAGGAAGGAATTTCACTGAATGGGACAACATAACCAACACAGAGCCTTACATATTCTTTTATTCCTCTAGAAGTAGACAGCGGTTTACATCATCTTACTCTAGCATGAAATCGAGCACAGCAGCTAACTGCATAATCCGGTCCAAAGTGGCCACTCATTCCGGTTTATTCCGGCTACTTTTTCAACAGTTCCGGAATCTGTAAAAAGTAAAGCGACGCTGGATAACTTTAAAATTTTACGCCATCATGTTTCTTATGAAGAAAGGAGCACAGGATGGCACGAAAGAGGTTATCCAAGGGAGTATCTGCGGAGGGCTTCGGAAACAGGCCTGAGTTGGTCTTTGCCCGAGGGGGTGTCGGATACGGAATTGGAATGTCTGCTTTTTCCTTCTGTGGGGATTCTGACATATAGAGAGCGGAAGCATCCCGACTGTGCAAAGATCTATCAAGAGCTTACAAGAAAAGGGGTTACCCGTAAGCTTTTGTGGACAGAGTACTGTGAGGGGGAGGATAATCCGTACGGTTACTCTCAATTTTGCGAACTCTACAACCGTTGGGCAATGCATCTAAACCCTGTGCTTCGTCTCCACCACAAGGGGTGAAAAAAGGTATTTATCGATTATGCAGGTCTTACTATTCCCTTTAGGGATGCCAAAACAGGACAGCAGCATCAAGCACAAGTGTTCGTGGCAACACAGGGGTCACATCTGCCTGCTTCTATGAGCCGGACCTCAATGCGACGTATCAAGAGCTAGCGCTGCATTATGGGACAGCCGTTCTCCCTACCCGGGTGAGACGGCCCAGAGACAAGGCAAAAGTAGAGACAGGAGTCCAAGTTGTGGAGCGTTGGGTAATAGCACCTCTTCGAAACCGTACGTTTTTTTCTATTGATGAGATCAACCAGGCCATCGCTCCTCTTTTAGAAAAGATCAATAACAGAGTCATGAAACATCTGGGTAAGAGCCGCAGAGAGCTTTTTGAGGAGCTGGATAAACCGGTACTTAAGCATTTACCCGAAAGGCCCTTCGAAATGGCTGAGTGGAAGAGAGCAAAAGTGGGAATCGACTATCATGTCGAATACAACGGCCATTATTACAGTGTGCCGTATCGTCTGGTGCATAAAGATGTCGAAATCAGAGCCACTGAGGATATCGTTGAGGTCTTTTTGAAGGGAAAACGTGTCTCTTCCCACAAGAGAGATTATACCAAAGGCCTCCACTCCACTCATCCGGAGCACATGCCGGAGTCTCATCGCCAGTATATGGAATGGAATCCTGAACGGTTTATCCAATGGATAGAGAAAAGTGGTTGCGCTACAGCCTAGATGATCAAACTCCTTCTTTCCACCCGTGCTCATCCTGAACAAGGATATCGTTCTTCCCTAGGTCTTATGTGCCTGGAGTCGCGGTATGGGAAAGAGCGCCTGGAAGCGGCCTGTCGGCGTGCGCTGTTTTTTGGTCTTTGCTCCTATAGAGGGGTGAAAAACATCCTCCATGCAGGACTTGACCAAGTAGGAGTTGAGGAAACGGTTAAAGTCATCGAAAAGCATCACGCAAACATCCGCGGTAGCCGGTACTACTCGTGCTCGTGAAAGAGTTTTAGATATGGATCAAGCTGAGATCGTTGCTAATATGGCCTCTTAGAGGATAGTTTTTTCTCGAAAAAGGCCTTTTTTATGGCTGATTTTGAACAAACTGTCTTGCTTGAGGCTTTTTCCCAGCAAGAGAACGGGAAAAATAAGTGAGCTTAGAACGAAAATCAGGAGGTTGGAGAATGTTATATCAGCCTATAATGGATAATCTTGCTTCGATGAAGCTTGGTGGCATGCTCGATGGTCTTCGGGAGCAGACGGAAAGCCCTCAGTATAAGAAACTTTCTTTTGAAGATCGGTTCGGGCTACTTGTGGACATGGAGTGGAACTTGCTCTAGGAGAGAAAACAGAAACGAAGGATCTGGGTAGCCAAGCTCAGAGAAACAGCAGTCATGGAAGATCTTGATCTCTAGCCGAAACGGCTTTTCTGTGTGCTATTTCCAGATCGGGCGTCTCCTGCAGAAGCTGACCATGGCCCATGCGGATGACTTCTATCCGAAGTTGCTAGATACGCTGGCTAAGACACAGCTGCTTATAATCGATGACCTTTACAATCGAAGATCAATCGCGCTTGCCACACAGATACCAGTGTCATACTGGCAGGAGAGACTGGGGAATTTAACGCTGTCGGATGCATTGATGCATAGGATCCGTGCACAACGCTTATAGGCTGGAGCTGAAAGGAGAATCTATGAGAAAACGTAAGTCATCCTTGACTCAAACTGGCCACAAGGAGGTATAATGAAAAGCCAGCGTCGCTTCGCTCCGACAAGTGGCTGGATTGCTTCGGAATCGGTGGCCGGATTTACCGGATTATGCAGCTAACATGGGAAAATAGGGCACTCTCTTTCCTGGCTTGATTTTTGAATCATTATCCCTGCTATGGGCAGACTTTTTTAAGATGGAATTTATTTTACAGGAGCTTCTATCTTAGTCTTCGATTAACCGGTTTTTTGCCCTTTGCCATTCGGAAATGAACATCGAAGAAAGATGAGGTTCTAGTTTTGACATCTTATTGACTAGATATCTCTTCAATAGAACTAAATGGGGGGTTATGACTTATTTAAACCGGAAATCAAGTTTGAAATCGTACAACCAAGGGATAGTTGGGCGTATTCCTTCTGATGTCAATTCATCAGACAAGTTTTCATAGTGACTTTTCATCAATTCAGGATTTGGGGCGTTATAATATGTAACAATAACGGTATCATTTTTTTCACGAATATCGCCATCTAATCCCAAGAACAAATCTCTAGCCATGTGCTCAGCATCCCATTCAGCAATAGGAGGTCCAATCCGTTGCCGCATCATAGAGATGGCTGATTATGCCAATAATGCCATAGTCATCTTGCCATATTGGATGTTCAGGTTCATAGTGCCTGCCCGGTTCCATCCAAGAGCCTGGTTGTTCTTGAAAAATTCTTCAATGTGCTATCGCTCAGGATAGTTGAGAGACAAGTCTTCCACTTCGTTTCTATCACTGGTGCACAGAAATGCTTTGAAATCATAGTTGTCCTCTCGTTCTCCTTTACGTTGGATAAACTGATGATACGAGCCGTAATTGTTCCTGGTTATTTGATAAAAACATTTTGTGGTAGCGTAGCCAGCCCAATGCCGCTTAAATGCTTTATCTTGAACCTCTTGAATGATCCTTTGTACAGATGTACTATATGGCAACGGGACTAACATATCAGGTTCATCACGATAATCCGTACTTTTTAGTATGCAGGTTGTATATTTTTAGCATAAAGTAATCCAGGTCACGGTATCCATAGGCCATGCGTTTGATAACCTTGATGTGGTTATTAATTCCCTCGACCTTGGCAGTGGAGATGGGGAAGTAGAAGTAGTTAAGTATACCGGCTATATGCATGCGCATCTTTCTGGCGAAACGGGCCAGCTGTATTATCCCGGAGCTGAGAGCTTTATGGATCCAGTCATTGAGGAACCTCTCAGCCTGGCTTCTGGTAGGTAGTTTCCAGAGTCTACGCAGATCCTCCTTAAGCACATAGGCGATATACAGGGGGCGGTTTATGTTCAGGAGTTGGTTAAGCTTCTCTTTAGCGGAAAGAGACAGCTTTTCCTGCCCTCGCAGCAGCAGGTAGCAGGAACCTTTAATGACCCGGCCATGGGCTTGCCCTTCTAGTTTTTTATATTCTTCGACCCGGATCTCATTTAATTTCCTGGAGTAGTCAGCCAGGATATGAAAAGCATCGTAAACCAGTGGGATACCCCGATAATACAGTCTTACAGCTCGGGCAAAAGGCGGCCACATATCCATAGCTATTGCCCGAGGCCGAACTCCAATACGCTTTAAGCGACGAAAGAACGGTGCTACACTCTCGACCCTGCGCCCCTGTCCTACATAGACCACTCTCCCGCTTTGAAGATCCACTATAGTCGACAGATAGCGATGGTCACGCCGGACACTCACTTCGTCGATTCCAAGGTATCTCAGTTCTCTCAGGTCTTTGGCTCTCGGTAGGTTCCTCTTCAATCGTTTGCTGTCGATCTCTTTTACCGTGGACCAGTGGAGACCCGTATACTGGGATACATCCCGGACAGTCATTACAGAGCAAAGATCCATCACATAATTTTCCATAGAGTGAGTATAATGTTTTTTCCTCTTAGCAATCATCAGGTTCTCAAATCGTGTCTGCCAGCAGTTACGGCAGTAAAATCTCCTCATCTTGATAACAGCATATACCGGCTTGCGGCCGATGGGTAAAGTCCGCAGCCTCCTCCAGCAATAACCTCTTTGGATTACCTTATAGGATTTACAATAAAAACAGCGCTTCTTGGCCCGAACCATATACAGGTATATGGTTCCTCCTTTAATTCGCATCCGTAAATGATGTACTCGTTCTAAAACTGACAGAGATGGTTTACACACGGAGCGATCTTTAATAATCTAAGTGTTATTTAATGAAAGGAGATGCTTCATGTCAAAGAACGAAATTCTTAGAAACCAGAAGTGGCGTTTAGGTATAATTCGTCATGCTGAGGAAGTAACTCACAATATTGCTAAGACCTGTCGGTATTTTGGTATTAGCAGAACAGTATTTTACAGATGGTATGAGAGATACCGAAAGTATGGGGAGGAAGGATTAAAAGATCGTTCTCGCCGGCCTATTCATAGCCCTAATGCAACAAGGCCAGAGATTATTGCCAAAATAATCTATCTGAGGCAGACTTATCATCTTGGTCCCTGGAAGATCCAGATGTATCTAAAACGCTATCATGACATCCATATCTGTAGTTCAGGAATCTGGAGGATATTAAAAAGATTAAATATGAATCGTTTGCCTTATAATCAGCGCTATAAGAAACATAAAGAACGTTGGAAAAGATATGAAAAACCTGAACCTGGTCATAGAATCCAAGTTGATGTGAAGTTCTTAGAGAAGATCCCTGGTAGGAGGACGCGATACCATCAATACACTGCCATTGATGATTGTACTAGACTTCGAGTCTTGAGGATATACGAAAGATGTAATCAGAGAACATCCATTCAGTTCATCGACTATGTCCTCTCCAGATTACCGTTTAGAGCTGAGGTGATACAGACGGACAACGTACTAAATCTGGAGTCAAGTTTTTTCTTCGGATATACTGATCCCTGTTCCAGCAACTCACTCAATCAAACAAAAACCCAAGTGGCTTCCACCATAGTTGGAAGACTCTTTTTACCATAGTGATACAAGGTCCATTGTATGGCCTTTACTGTACTTAAAACAAAATGAGTTCCAAGTGGAAGATCCTAGCATTATCTACGAGGTCATAAAGGCCTCAACGTCCCCACGGAAGGAATTTTTCCACTTGGTATCGATGATTCAAAAAAACATCGATAATCTTTCTCTTTTTTTACCAATGCATAGGCCACACGAGCCATCTTTGCTGCAATGGCAGTATAAGCCTTGCGTTTCAGATCCGGATTGTCTGGATCTGCCTTGATGTAGTTTTCATATTTTTTCCGGAATGTGTTCTCGCGCATTCGAATGGCTGAAGTACCGGCAAGCCAGAAGACATAGCGAAGGCGTGCATTGCCAAACTTGGAAAGCTTGCTAATACCACGGAAATTCCCAGACCGCTGGGTCGATAAGTTCAACCCACAGTACTTTAGAAACTTCTTGTAGTGACTGAAGCGCCTAAGATTCCCGGCTTCAGCCAGGATGGTCAAGGCGATCACTGGGCCTATACCTGGTATGGTTCGAAGACGGTTGTAGTCTGCATTGTCTTTAAGGTAAAGATTAGCACGTTCCTCAATTGACCGGCGTAAACGACAGAGATGCTGATGTTCCCGCAGTACAAGCCTGAACATCACCATAGACTTGGAATACTCTTCAACTGGAAGCCCGATACTCGAAGCAGCTGTCTCATAGAAATCAGTGAGCCAGGCCGCCTTGTTCACCTTTCTCCCGGCCACATCCCTGGCTGCCTCTATAAATTCTTCTCGACTGTACTTCAGCACAGAGGATGGACTGGGGAATCTGAGTAAAAGCGAGGAAAACCATTGAGCTCTTGAAGTGTAATAATACTTTTGCACTTCAGGAAAATACAGCGGTAGATAATGCGTCATGATGCTGTGCTGGAGACGTGTCTTCTGGAGGGATACTTGATAGTAAGTTTTAGAGAGCTCCTGAATATCGTTTATTCGATGGAGCAATGGGTCATGATATGTCTGTGTCAGACCGGTCTTAAGCAGATGAAGGATGACTTGAGCATCCTTGGGATCATTCTTGTCCCAGGAGTTATACATGGCTTCCCGTGTCCTGGCAGAAGCCACTGAAGATATAAGCTTCAGATCAAAGCCCGCCTGCTGCAGATAATAGGCAAGCGGACGGTGATAGTTGCCTGTTGCCTCAAGCCCGATCACACAAGGGAATCTCAGGTTTTTAAGATAGGCTGAGAACTTTTGGTAATCACTCAACTTGTTGGCGACCATAAATTTTTTTTGGCTTTCGTCCGGTAACTGGATCAATACGGCATTACGTTTTTTTGCGATATCGATCGCTACCAAAACCTTTTCTTCCGTGTTACCATACGGTTGAGTCATAATCGGTACCTCCCTTAGGTTGAGTTTTGATCTACCTATTTTATGGGATCAGGTATCCGATTGTGACTCCTTTTTTCCCTTTCATACATACTATGGCGCTGAATTCCAGGGACAATTCCATTGGCATGTTTTGGACAAAGGGATAAATCATGTGTATATTAAGCCCAGGAGCCCAAGACTCAATGGGAAAGTGGAACGCAGTCATAGGATCGATAAGGAGGAGTTTTATAGGATGTTGAATGGAGTAGTCATTGAC
>Ga0315546_1001317_pt1 | contig 15907 bp, 6 predicted proteins | sample SalMarSW160170MG_FD_203833 | JGI IMG/M metagenome (GOLD analysis project Ga0315546, IMG submission 203833) | Salt marsh sediment microbial communities from the Plum Island Ecosystem LTER, Massachusetts, United States - Salt Marsh Sediment SW1601-170 ... | reverse complement strand
CATCCGGCAGCGAACTCGATAAGTATGGCCGGGCTGGACTACAGAAGCAGGAATTTGTATGGTATTATTAAACTCTGTGATCTCCTCGCTTTCCCAGAGGGCATCGATCTCATACTTGCACGGTCTGTCTTGGTAAGTAAATGTATTAGCTGGAGGATTAGGAGGATTGTCGGGCTCCTCTGTGCTCTGGTTTGTTATGGCGGCTAAAGCCACATCTATTGAGAAGTCACTACTGTTTAACGAGCTGTTCAGCGCGTGTACAGCTATGATATTCTCACCCTCAGTAATATAATCGTAAGGTATCGGCAGCGTAACTTGCTCCCACTCTGCCTCATGATTATTGGCAAAATCGTTGTAAGACTTAAAGCCATCTGAAACATATAGCCGAGCTACCTCCGTACCGTTAATCCATACAATACACCCATCATCGACATAGGCCCCTAATATCAACGTCCCAATCTTGTCGATATCTGAAACATTAAACTTGTGCCGCAGATATATCGAGGAGTAGTTATTCCGCATATCGTTGAGGACGGTGTTGTCATCGAGGTCGCCATAGCCAATGCTCGTTTGGCCTTTGTACCACGAGCTATCATCGAAGTTCATCTTTCGCCAGGCGTCAACAGTACTGGAAGGTTCTCCAGTATTACCTTTGAAGTATTTCCAATTCGGGCTTTCCGGCTCCATTAGTATGACTGTTTCTGGAAGGGTAGGAGAAGCAGGAGGCACATATTGAGAGCCGGGATTTACCTCTGCGATACGCCATTTCATAGCAGCAAAGGTGTGACCGCCCTGCGGATCGCTAAATGGACTCGTTTCAAATGTCAGAGAGTTAATTGGATAAGTAGGTGGACTGGTTGTTGTAACGACGGGGGTAGCCGGGATGATTTCATCATCAAAGTAAGTGTTGAACGCCCTGTCATTCGAGACAACATAGTCTTTCATGACTTGAACCATACCCCTAAAGTCTTTGGTAGAGGCTCTTTGATAAAACCGTCCTTGTCCAGCCTTACTGGAATTGACATAGAAGGAGGTCATAACCGGATTGTAATCCCACATGGCACGATCCACATCCACAATCGTAAGTGGTGCGTTAGGGTCATCAATTATCGCAGCGAACTCATCTATAAGCTGATACATCTGATCAGCATTGTATAATAAGTCGTGAAATTCACGGAGTTTGTTCTGCTGCTCGACCATGAGCGATGGCCGCTGAGTAATCCTGCCTTGCTTTCTGAAAGGATCCTCGCCGTCACCATACATGTTGTTTGCCCAGGTCAGGTCTACATCCCATGGCAATTGAGACCACAAATTAGTCTCGGGATTTAGGTAGAAAGAGTAGTTCTTTCCATAACCGATGTCACCGTGATGCGCGCCTTCGACCACACACCGGTAACCATAGTAGCTCTCAAGATTAACATTCTCACGCCACCAAAGTTCGCCAGGTCTGCTCTGGTAGCCACCCATAAAAGCGTAAAGGTCAGACCAATCTGTCGCGGCGGTGGATCCCCGGTTATTCAGCTCATCGCCAGATTGACTATTCATTCTATAGAGATTACCGTCCGGCAGGTTGTGCTCGTCCAAGAACCTGCCGTCCATCTGCTCCATGGCCATATAGAGGCCCCAAAGGTCACCATCATACTGGGTAGGCCCGAATTCATCAGCTTCGTCAATAATGCGGAATTGCAGCCAGTTGGTTCTGGCTGCCTCGACGCCCATTAGATTAAACATTTTAAAGATGACAGCCTCAAACATGCCCTGCTCGCCGCGATGCTGATAATTACCTTGCTGAATACATGCCGAGAAATTGAGCTTGTCCCACTTGGTGCTGTATTTCCTGCCGTAGTCGTCGCGGGCCTGGAACGAGTGGCCTCGATTGAAATTGAACTTCCACATGTTCTTGCCCATCGCGTAGCGCCAGACACCGCCGCGGGCACGGTAGCGAATGTGATCGTAAACTTTGCCATCATAGACCAGCGTGCCATACCATTTGAAGATAGATGCTTCCGGGCTTGTCCAACCAATCTGATCAAACCAGGTGCAAGCCTCAACGTCGGATTTCCTGCTGATGAGATGATAAACAGGCAGACTGCACATCACATCTGTGCCGTACTCTACTACTTCACCTAATGAGCCAGAGTCGCCCGGCCTGATAGCTCCCCTCCAAGCAGGCACGCCATCATAAACAAAATATACAAAATTCGGCTGAGGGTCATCTGAATAGGGTACTATCAAAAAACGTAATGTACTATCCATAACGCGGATACGATAGCGCACCAGCCGACGATGAACCTGCAAAGAGACCGGCAACTGCACGGTGTAAATATCATCACCGGCTTGCTCATCGCCGTCGAGCCCATCATCGTGCATCGCGATACTATTCCAATTCGATTGGTATGTCGTATCCTTGATATTTATATAATTACCAGGTTCCACCAACTGATAAAGCAATGTGACTTCGGCAACTCCGTTGGGATCGGTTACCTTAGCGGTGATGTTCACAACTTCGCCTGACTTGGGCTGCTTGGGAGAGTGCTCCACCTGACGAATATGCGGAGGAATATTGTCGGCATAAATATCCTGGTTTCTTGCAGCCGGCGTAGGATAAGCCGAACGCCAGCTTCCTGCCAGGTCGTTGTCAAAAAAGGGATTTACCAGCTGAATAGAATGACCGGTACCAGGCTGATTTTCCGGCACCGCATCTCCTACAGTCGGCCAGGGAAAACCAAGCTGATAATCCACTTCGTCAACCTTTTCGCCCGCGGCGTCACGCAGAATGATTCTCTCGCCTTCGTTGCTCAGTCTGCCGGTGAATGGTCCATAAACCAACCTGTTATCAACTCCGTACTTATCCATAATGGTTGTTGGCTGGTAAGCAAGATAAGGATCTTCTGCGACAACGATATATCCCCCGGCGGGCAAAATCGTACCGTCTGGAAACTGAAATGAAATGCCATCTGAAAAGTACCAGCCGGAAATATCAATGTCTGTTGTCCCCGCATTATGCAGCTCTACAAACTCCACCAGCTCGGTCTTGACATCAGGGTCATAATGAATCTCATTGATTACTACAGACGGTATGTCAGCCTCTGCGTTAGAGACCAACAATAAAGAGAGAAAAAACAGTATTTTCATAAAACCTGACATCTTTTATACCCTATTCGCCGGGTGAAGGCGACACTGCCTGCCAGTTGGCTACATCATTGCCATATTCCTCTGCCACTCTGCGACCAAGAGATGACCCGCCACCATCAGCTTCTATAGGCCACAAGTCCACGCCGCCAGGACAATCCTGCGGATGTGAGCCATCACTGTAACTTACCAGGTCCAGCCGAATGTAATACCTGTTGCCATCACCATCCAACTCACCAGGCATACTAAGCTCTACCTTCTCACCATTATTACTCAACTGACCATCATAAGGACCCTGAACCTGCACACCTGCAGCAGTATCGATATACGTCAAGGCAAAAACCGACAGGTCCTTAACCAACAGCAAATACCCTCCAGCAGATATCGTCACAGGAACATCAGCAGGAAATTCATATTCTATGCCATCTGTAAACTTCCACGGTGCCTGCTTATCATTATCATACAAGGTAATCGGCTCTGAGCTTATATTATGAAGCTCTATATATTCCTCATCTTGATTGCCGGATGCAGGATTGTACATAATCTCACTTATTACAATAGGACCTACCTTTGGATAGGCATTAGCAAGGCCGGGAGTGTTCTCACTCATAGCTACAAAGTTAAAGTTGTCCGTGCTGCTTTTATAGTATCTGCCAAACGATACACCGGTCTGCGAGGCGCCAAAATCCTCCGACTGCCGATAGCCAGTCAATACGCTATCCTGAGCTGAGGTTAAATACACAGTCTCACCGTCGCCACTTAAGGCAAAAGCCGTATGACGGCCGGGATCATTTGCGTTACCGAAGTGAGTATTATCATAGAAAACAATATAGCCATAAGCGGCTATCGTTGTTCCATCGGCAATCTCATATTTGGTAAGGCCTGTCCCGAGCGCAGCCGAGGGATTGGAACCACTATCACTTAAAAACCAGCCGCCAATATCTATAGATGTTTCGGTTGTGTTATACAGCTCTATCCAGTCCGGAGCACCAGCGGGGGAATTAGCCAACAGCTCATTGATGACTACAGCGCCGGGGTTGGGAATGATGCCGCTATCATCCTGACCTGGTGAGCCTCCTGCGTATGCACTGGCCCGCCAGGAATCCTTCGCAGACCAGCTATCAGTATCTGTGTTGGCCGGGTCTATGATGGTTAGAGAGAAACCATCTCCATCGGTAATTGAACGCCAATTGTCTTCATAGCTAAAGTCCAGGATAGTCTGGCCAATAGCATCTTGTAATCTGATCCCTTCTCCTGCATTGGCCAGGCTGCCGGAATACTGGCCAGCTATATGGATGTCTGTGCCATATTGAGCAGTAAAAGCCTGTTGGTCTTTTACCACCACTAAATATTGGCCTTGGGCAAGGTCGATGTCGGGGAAGGTAAAGTCTATTCCATTAGTGAACTTTGCTAAATTCAGGTTTATGGTCTCTGTGCCGATATTAGTCAGCTCAACGTACTCCACGTTAGGATCGGTGTTAGGATTATACATAATCTCTGTGATACGAAGGTTCTCTGCTACAGGTCCGACTGCAAAGGTCGCTTCATTAAGTGCGCTCCAGGTGCTTACATCCAGTACTCTTGATTTTACGTGCGTGCTCTTAGTCAGCGTGACAGGCTCGGTATACTCTATGGCTATAGGAGAAATGTCGGTCGAATTTGCCGGAGTAGTGCTCTGTGCAGATAGCAACTCAAAGGAGATAAGGAAATCTGAACTGGTAATCGTGGCATTAAGGCCATGGATGGCAAGTATATTACCGCCCTGGTGTAGAGAACTAATATAATTCGATATATCGAAGCTTTCGAAGTTAACAGCAAGAGAGTCACTGTGTGTACTACTGGCTTGTGAGTTCCACACAGGTGTTCCGGTAAATAGTGCTCGCTGGACTTCGTCACCGTTGATATATGCAATAAAACCATCATCATACCGGATATTGAGAATCATGCTATTCATTGCAGCCAGTTGGTTATTGGATAAGGTGAAGGGAACTCGTATGTAACAAGTACCATTATTGCTGTACATTTGCTGCTGGACATCAATATTAAAGTAGTCCTGGTAGCCGGAGCTCCTTTCATAGCCGACTCCGCCGTTACCGCTTAACCAGGTTGAATCATCGAACGCCTGGCTGCCTTTCCACGCATCGCTAATAGCAGCGGTAGGAACAAGCACCCGCTTGGAAGCACCTTCAGGTACGAGTGTGCTGGTGCTAACAGTCCCGCCTCCACTGCCGGCTCCTCTCGGATCAGAACCATCAACAGTGTACCATACTGTGCCGCTGGGCTTGGTCATAGAGAGGCGACTGCCTGAAGTAACAGAACCACCATGTTGATAAGAACCGTTGATATTGAATTCCGGTGCCTCCAAATTAGGATAAAGTCCGGCGTTTAAAAGCCAGTTCAGAACAAACGAGTAACGAGGCTGGATAAACTGCGAAAGGATGTTCGCCTGAATCACCAACCAGTCTGCTCGTGTGCCCGGCGTGGAAGACCGTGTGTCACCCCATCGGGCAGATTCACCTACAATTGCACGATCGATTTGTGCCATTCTTGCTCGGAGCATATTTGCAGTGTTGGGATATGTCAGAACCCCATCGTTGAAGAAAAACTTGTGAGCAAGGTCGGCAAAACGCATTCGATACTCCGCATTTGCTTTGAGCTTGTCATGGATGCCGGCGACACTTTGACCGAGTACATTCTGCGAATCCCAGTATTCGATTGAATGCTCAGCATCCCAGGTGTGAAATCGCCACAGGCCGTCCGGTGAGTTACGATGTGTCGCATACCAATTCTTATTGGGCCAATCCCAATTCACCGCGAACCAGTGCGCCAAGAGATCCGTGATGAAGTTGTCTATATCCAATTTCTGGCAGAGAGCATCATATTTAGCCGGGTTGCTGGGATCGGCTGCCACTGCATTTGCAGCATTGAGCATGGTATTGAAGTTGGTGGTTGCACTACCGCCGACGCCGTCGTTGACGACTAAGTTTGTTCTATGCTTTAGTACATCGTACTCTTCTTTTTCGCCGCCGAACATTTGTGCTGCCCATGAATGGTCGGGCCGCTCGTGGACGTAATACATACCCCAGTACAAACCATTGATGTAGAGGTGCGCGTAAAGTCCGTGCGGTGAGTGACCGCCCATCACATTATGAAGGTCGGAGACGTACTGGTCTTGAATATACGTCGGCCAAAAATGCTGACCGCTGTGGTTCCAGGCATTGCTTAGTACAGCGTCGAACACGAGAGTGTCGAATTGCTCGATCGGCGAGTCGGGAAAGACGCGATAATTCAACTGTGAAGGGCCGCCGGTGGGCTTGCCGTCATCGGTGGTGGTTTTGAATCGTGGGCGCATCGAAAGTTTGAACACCTTCCACCTGTCCAGGCTCGTACCCCCACCGCTGATACCACCCTGCATAGCTATTGCACAATTGACCTGGAATCCTCCCTCGCCGCTGGGATCCATCCACTCTAATGAGCACACACGTTCAGTACCATCCTGAGACTCATTGATGTATATCCCGGTTGGACCGAACCAATTATTCCTTTCCATTACCAAAGAAATAGTCGGAACGGATTTAAGGTCATCTTTAATCGTCCCGGCGTACAGACCTTCAAATTTATCCTTGCCGTTCTGCCCGACCACATCGGGGTCCACCTGGTAATCGCCGGCAACCGTACCCCACGAAGCGGGATAGCCTGGCGGAGTCACTTGTGCCCCGGTTATGGGATTAGTAGCCTGCTGGATAACACTATCGAGAAAGATGTATGTATGGGTAATAACACTGGAAGGCTCCCGGGAATTTTTAAAAGCAACTGCTCGCAGACATGTGGTTGTGCTTATGGAGATAGGGCCGCTATAGGTTCTGCCTGTTGGATTGCCAAAATCAGGATTGTATGGCTCACTGCCATCGAGGGTATAGTATATTGTGGCACCTTCGGTTTCGGTGGTAATGCTAACAGAAAACGGCGAATCATAAAAACCTCTTCTTTGGCTGAATTCAGGATCTGCTACAACCTCTATATATCCACTATTATTTGCCCCGCCCGGTGTCGGAGTGGCCATAAACTGCCATGTATCACTGCCGTCTGGGTACCGACCGTATGAAATATCAGCAGTCTGCTCGCCAAAAACAATGCCGTCAATCAAAGAGCTACCATCGGCATCAAATAGGCCAATCTCCTCACCGCCGGCGCTGAGCTGGAAGCTTGTGTGCATACCGGCATCGTCTGTATCATTATCAACCCATACCAACAGATATCCGTATGCCGGAATAACAGTTGCGGTGGGATTATTCATTGGAAACCGCCATTTGGTGGTTTCAGATAAATCATCCGTGAGGTACATGCCACCTACATCAATAGCTGTGCTGCCGAAGTTATAAATCTCGATCCAGTCATCGTATTGGCCCTGCGGGTCCTGGATAGTGCTGCTATTGGAGGCCATTATCTCGTTAATTACTAAAGGCATATCATCAGCCGATCCTTCGACTTCGCTCAGGACAGGCAAGGCAAAATCAGCTAAAGACACCACCACTATCAGGCAAATCGTTGAGATTCTTAAAGGCTTGTGGAGAGCTTGTCGAATCCATGAGAGCATCTTATTTTCTGTTCCCCATTGTTATTTAAGATTAATTAATTTGTGTATGTTATCTCCGTACCTGTGGCAGAGTTAGAGGATACGCCCATGCAGGGGGTTCCCGCAAAGCGGGGTCCTAGGCCGTAGTCTAAAACAGCGAGATTAAAAAACTCTATTTTAATTCTACCATATTTACGGGGTCTGAGTCAAATTGTTCTTTCCTCAGGATGGCCCTATTAATCGTAGCGGTCGTAGGGACTCTGCCGTCAGGCATCCCTTACGGGACTTACGGAGGCCATAAAACATTTGCATTCTGAAAACACAATCGCTATCTTTAGAAAAATAACAAATCCTTTTGTTCAACAAAAAATTTTGCCAGGAGAAAGGTCCAATGAGCATTCAAAAAATCAAAATCACAGTTATAGGTATTATTTTTCTGTTTTTGTCGGCAAACTGGCCGGCATTTGCTGCAGAAACACCTGTGGTGAGCCTGCCGAATCCAAATGATCTTGGTCCTGAAAAGGAACCGATAAAACAACAAACCGAGAGACCTGCTATCAGTAGCAGTCTTGTCCCAAGCGCAGCCGAGGGAATGGTGACGATCAACGTCGATGCAAGCGCACCTGGTAAGCCGCTGCGGCATGTCTGGCAATACTTTGGATATGATGAGTGTAATTGCACAACTACACCCGGCGCGAAAGAGCTGATGAAAACACTGGCAAATATAAGTCCCGAACCGGTCTATCTGCGCCAGCACTTTCTTCTTACAAATGGTGATGGCAGGCCGGAACTGAAGTGGGGATCCACCAATGTTTACACCGAGGATTCTGCCGGTAATCCTATCTATGATTGGGGGATTATGGATGAGATTTTCGATGCTATACTGGCTTCCGGCTGCCGGCCTTTAGTAGAAATCGGTTTTATGCCCAAAGATTTATCTTCGAAACCTGAACCCTACAAAGGCAAGGATGTGTTTTCAAGAAATAAAGCCGGGGTTTCATATCCACCCAAAAACTATAATAAATGGGCTGAATTGATTCGTCAGTGGGCATGCCACAGTCTTGCCAGGTACAAAAACGTCGAAGAAACATGGCTGTGGGAGCTATGGAATGAACCTAACATCTTCTATTGGCAAGGGACTTTCGAGGAGTATTGTAAGCTCTACGACTACACCGAGCATGCACTGCATGAAATTCTTCCGAAGGCGATTTTAGGTGGGCCACATACAGCAGGTGCTCCTTCATTTCTCCGCCGGTTTTTAGAACACTGTTTACGTGGCACAAACACCGTCACTGGCAAGCCCGGCACCCGTTTAGACTACATAGGATTTCATTCCAAAGGACAGATTAAGATGGTTGGTTTGCATCCACAGATGAAATTGGGAATGAACCTTTCCGTGCTCCAACAGGGTTTCTCGATAATTGCCGGCTTTCAGGAGTTTCGCAATACACCCATAATTATAGGTGAATGCGATCCAGAGGGTCTGGCGGCCCTATCCGCACGAGTTGAGCCTGCAAATAGCTATCGCAATAGTTCCGCTTACGCTGCATACGAAATTGCACTGATGAAGCATACATTGGACCTCGCAGCTCAGCACAAAATAAATCTCCAGGGAGTACTTACCTGGGCTTTTATGTTCGATGGAAGTGAGTACTTCGAGGGATTCCGAAGCTTAGCAACAAAAGGCATCCATAAGCCGGTGCTGAACGGATTTAAGATGCTGGGGATGCTCCGGGGCAGACGTATCCCCGTTACAAGCAGTGGCGCTCTCAGTCTGGCCCATATTATCAGCAGAAGCGTTAGAGCACGTCCGGATGTCGATGGATTAGCGGCAGCAACCGATGAGAGAGTGCAAGTTCTTATCTGGAATTACCACGACGATATGATAAACGTGGCACCATCTTCAATACAATTAACTGTAAAAGCCCCGCCTGCCCAGAGTGTCCTCCAAAAGTCCATTTTACCATCGGACGAAGTACGGCGGGCAGGTCCTCAGAACGCTCCTCGACGTGCCCGCATCGTCCACTATCGAATCGACGATACTCACAGCAACAGCTATACACGTTGGATTGAATTAGGCAAATCCCAGAATCCTTCGCCTGAAATGATAGCCGATCTTAACACAGCGGCCCAGGTCCAACTTCTTGAGCCTATCCGCTTTTGTGATGTTAGCAACGACCAGATCCAATTGAACTTCAGTTTGCCACGATACGGAGTATCGTTGGTCGAAATCTACTGGGGACCGAAGCCTGAATAAATTTTATCCGTAACAATTTACGGGTGCATGTCATCTTTGTAGGTAAAAAGGTTTCTTTTGGAATAAGCCATCCCCAATCCCGATTCATCGGGATTGAGGCTGCCACTCGCCACCGGAAATGAGCAACGGAAGATATAGATAACGACGTGTGGCAGCCTCAAGCCAGCCCTGAGAAGCATCGAAGGGCGCAGCTTGGAGATGGATGCGTGTTTATTGAAAAATTGGTGTTAAAGGCCCAAAAATCTACCTGCAAACTCGACACGTATCCTTGATGCAACACGGTATTTTTTAGAGTTTACACAGAATCAATCCTGTGGTAAATGTACTTTCTGCAGAATAGGAACCCGCCGAATGCTGGATATTTTAGAACGGTTGTGCACAGCACTGCCCGGTTGATGCAATCGAGATGAAGCCGTACGAAAAGCATGAGATAGATGTTAATAAGTGTATTCGCTGTGGGACATGCAAAAGTGTATGTCCTGCCGATGCTATAAAAGTTCAGTCCGTCTAAAGGAAGCCGGATGCCCAAACTAACGATAGACAATCGTGAAGTAGAAGTAGCCGATGGCTCTACGATCCTTGATGCCGCCGAAAAGCTGGGAATCGAGATTCCCACTATGTGCTTTCTAAAGGGCTATAAGCCTTCAACAAGCTGTATGGTTTGTGTTGTCAAGGTCATCGGCTCAGAATATCTTGTGCCTGCATGTGGAGCCATTGCCGAAGATGGTATGCAGGTTGAGAGCGATACCGAGGAAGTCCGTCAGGCAAGAAAGGCAGCGTTGGAGCTTCTGTTGAGCGACCATGTCGGTGACTGTATGGGGCCATGTCAGGTGACTTGTCCTGCTAATATGAATATTCCATTGATGATTCGTCAAATCTCAGCAGGCCAGCTTCGTGACGCTATAGCCACTGTGAAAAAAGATATTGCGCTACCTGCTGTATTGGGTCGGATTTGTCCTGCTCCCTGCGAACGAGCTTGCAGGCGAGCCGTATATGATGAGGCAGTTTCGATTTGTCTTTTGAAACGGTATGTTGCTGACGTCGATTTAAATTCGACAAAGCCATATTTGCCTGCTTGCGAACCTGATAGAGACAAACATGTAGCTATTATTGGGGCGGGGCCTGCTGGCTTAGCTGCCGGCTATTATTTACGACAACAGGGTTTTGAGTGTACGATTTTTGATGAGCATGAAGAACCTGGCGGAATGTTGCGATACGCTGTATCCGAACAAGACCTTCCGAGGGACGTACTTGATAAGGAAATTGCTGTAATTTTTAAGATGGGTGTTAATTTCAAGGGACAAACACATATAGGTAAAACGCTATCGATGGAGAACTTACGCAAAGATTTCGACGCTGTGCTTGTCGCAGTTGGGCAGATAAAAGCAGGCAGTGCTCAGACTCTTGGTCTTGAGGAAAATTCAGGTCTCATCGCAGTGAATTTCGGGACATACGAGACAAATCTAAAAGGTGTGTTTGCCGGCGGAGACGCGGTTCGCAGGCGAAAGCTGACAGTTCGAGCGGTGGCAGACGGTAAGGAGGTTGCTGTATCAATCGCGCAATATTTGTCCAGCCAAAAAGTGACCGGACTGCCTAAGCCATTTAACACACATATCGGCAAGTTTAAAGACGGAGAGATAGAAAAGTTTATGACCTGCGCCAGCAAGGCCGCACGAGTGACGCCGTCGCAAAAGGATGGTGGATTCACAGATGTACAGGCTCGCGAGGAGTCGGCTCGCTGTCTGCGTTGTGATTGCCGCAAAGCTGATAACTGTAAACTGAGGCAATACTCCCAGAGTCACGGAGCCAAGACCAGCCGATATAAAGGTGAACGGCGTTCATTTGTTCAGATTTATCAACATCCGGATGTGATTTATGAACCGGGAAAGTGTATAGCCTGCGGCCTTTGTATTTCCACAGCGGAACAGGCCGGAGAGAAGCTCGGCTTAACATTTGTCGGGCGTGGCTTCGATGTGCGGGTTTCGGTACCTTTCGATCGTTCAATGACCGAGGCTCTCAAGCATGCAGCGAGCCGGTGTGTGTCAGTCTGTCCAACCGGTGCACTGGCCTTTAAGGAAATACCAAATCCGAAATTCGAATTAATTCTTCACAATGGATGAGTGGGTGGCATCAAACATCCTTACGCCGCCGGTATCTAACTGCAGGATTAAGCCTCTTTCAGGGTCTATTCCAATACAATTGCCGTTGAATTTTCTGCCATTGTACAAGAGCGTTATCCTGTGGCCTAATTGAACGCTTAGCTCATTCCATCGGTTGGTGACATTGCCTGGATTTTTCTCTGCTAATTCGAGCCAGCTATCTATCGAAGTCAGCAGTCTTTTTGCAAGTATAATGCGGTCGCACGTTGCCCGAGTTTCTATATCGATACTTGTTGCGGTTGACTGTAGCTCAGATGGAAAAGACTCTTTCTCTTGGTGACAGTTTATCCCTATGCCAATGATGTAAATATTACTGGTATTGGACGGTTTTGATTCGAGCAGGATACCGGCAACTTTTTTTCCGGCCAGTAATATATCGTTTGGCCATTTGATTCTTGCTTCGCTATTAACCGGTCTGCCTATCGCTTCAGCGGTAGCTACGGCGCAGGTAAGTGACAGCAGCTCGGCTTTTAGTGTACTATTGATCAGAGTTATTGAGCAAAGGATGCTTTCTGAATGCCTGCTGAACCATTTATTGCCGCCTCGGCCTTTACCCGCGGTCTGCTCCTCTGCAAAAATAACGAGGCCGTCGTTGTTTTTATCCTTTGCATATTCGGCGGCGATGTCGTTTGTACTTGATGTGGAGTTATAAACGAGGATTTTTTTGCCTATGCGCTTAGTTTTCAGATTTATCTTTATCTTGTCCGGGTCGAGCATGTCGGTCTGACACATAGCTTTCGTTACCTGTCAAGGCCGATGTCAACGGCTGTAGCAGAATGAGTCAGTGCACCGACAGCGATTCGATCAATGCCGCTCTGGGCAATAGCCGAGACGTTGTTTAGCGTTATGTTGCCCGAGGCCTCAAGCAGCGGCTTTTTGTTTTTGCCGCACATTTTGTTTCGCATCTCGACGGCGTGCTTAAACTGCCATTGGCCCATATTATCCAGCAGCACTATATCAATGCCCGGAATTTCCAGCACATAGTTGAGCTGGTCATCCACGTGGTCAACCTCTACCGCGACGAATTTGACGCCTTTTACCTTTCTTGCTTCGCAGACGATTTTTTTCAGCTTCGGCTGAAAGTGTCTGCCCAACTGTGCGAGATGATTATCTTTAATCAAAATGCCATCATATAGTCCCAAACGATGATTACGTCCGCCACCGCAGCGTACCGCGTACTTTTCAAGGATTCTCCAGCCGGGTAGTGTCTTTCTGGTATCGTAAATCCTCGCTTTTGTGCCCTGAACGGCTCGGACGTATTTGCGCGTGTTGGTAGCTATACCGCTAAGTCTTTGCAGGAAGTTTAGTATGACTCGTTCGGCACTGAGCATGGAACATAGGGGCCCTTCGATGGTGCCGATTTTTCGGCCTATGTGAGCGGATTCGCCATCCTTTATGTGTATCTTTAGCTTAAGCCTTTTATCGTAGATTCTGAGGGCTTCTTTAACCACAGGCATTCCGCAGACCACTATTTCCTCCCGGGAGATTATGTTTGCCTTGTCAACGGTACCGTCTTTGAATAGAATCTCGCTGGTTAGATCACCTTTTCCAAGGTCTTCCTCGATGGCCATCTTAATCAAAGGCCTCACTTGTGCAATGCTAAGTTCTATCATCTTCTTGCTCGTTTTCACCAAATGTAAAATTATCTATAATGGATTTAAGCCTACCCCTACCTTTTTCCTTTTGTTTTTCGCTGCTTCTTTGCAGCCAAGAAGTCACTTTTCTTTCTTTTTGAGCCGGTAATGATTAGCTCGGGCAATTCCCTTAGCTCACGTAACTGGTCCCGCAAAAAAGCAGCCCGCTCAAAATCAAGGGCCTGGGCCGCCTCAAGCATTTCTCTTTCAATCTGGTTCGCCAGCTCGACCTTATCGTATTCATTGTCGGCAAAGCTCACCGCCTCGCGGGCGGTATGCCTGGCTTTTATCCGCTCAGCCAGGCTTTTACGGATTTCCTTCTTAATCGTTTCAGGCGTAATATTGTGCTTCTTGTTATATTCAAACTGAATTGTACGGCGTCTGTTCGTTTCGTCAATAGCTTTTTGCATTGATTTCGTAACCGTATCTGCGTAAAGAAAGACGGTGGCGTTGATATTCCGGGCCGTCCTGCCGATAGTCTGTATCAGCGAAATCTGGCTTCGCAGGAAGCCTTCCTTGTCCGCGTCGAGGATGGCAACGGCTGAAACCTCCGGCAAATCAAGGCCTTCCCGCAGCAGATTTATCCCCACAAGAACGTCAAATTCGCCGTTGCGAAGGTCACGAAGTATCTCGATTCTTTCGAGAGTATCTATTTCGCTGTGCAAATACCTGCACTTGAAACCCTTCTTTGCGATGTAGTCTGAAAGATTCTCCGCCATTTTCTTTGTTAAGGTCGTAACAAGCATTCGCTCTTTTGCCTGGACACGTTTTTCTATCTCGCCTAAAAGGTGCGGTATCTGGCTGCTCGCCGGATACACAAAGATTTTCGGGTCCAAAAGCCCGGTAGGCCGAATGATCTGCTCGACCACCTCGTGGTTACATTTTTCCATCTCGAACGGTCCAGGTGTAGCTGATACAAAAATAACATTCGCCCAGTTTTCCTGAAACTCCTCGAAACGCAGAGGTCTGTTATCCAATGCGCTGGGCAGTCTAAAACCGTGCTCGACTAAGACCTCTTTTCTGCTCCTGTCACCAGCCCACATCGCCCGAAGCTGTGGGATGGTGACGTGTGATTCATCGAGAAATAAAAGAAAGTCCTTCGGGAAATAGTCAATCAACGTATAGGGTCTTGCACCAGCCGGCAGACCCGAAAGATGTCCGGCGTAATTTTCGATACCGCTGCAATAGCCGACCTCCTGAATCATCTCAAGGTCATAGCGCGTGCGGGCTTCCAGCCGCTGGGCCTCAAGGAGCTTGCCCTGGCTCCGCAGTTCAGACAGCCGCTCTTTCAACTCAACCTTGATGCTCTCCACTGCGGAGGTAATTCTGTCGCCGGGCATTATGTAGTGCTCTGCTGGATAAATAAAGACCTGCTCCTCAACAGCCAATACCTCGCCGGATACAGGATTTATGTAGCTTATCTGCTCAACCTCATCGCCAAAAAGCTCAATGCGAATCGCGAATGATTCATACGAAGGATACAGCTCAACCACATCACCGCGAACCCTGAATTTTCCCCTTTGGAAGTCGATATCGTTTCTTGTGTACTGGATGTCCGCCAATCTGCCGAGAAGCACATTCCTATCTATATTGTCGCCCGTTGTGACGGCTACGACGCTGGCTTTATAATCTTCAGGTGAGCCAAGTCCAAAAATACACGAGACGGATGCGACGATAATACAATCTCTTCTTGATGAAAGGCTGGTCGTGGTAGAAAGCCGGAGCCGGTCGAGGTCAGCGTTTTTCGAGGCATCTTTTTCGATATAGATATCTCGCTGCGGGATGTAGGCTTCCGGCTGATAGTAATCGTAGTAGCTGACAAAGTACTCGACTGCATTTTCCGGGAATAGCTCTTTGAATTCCTCATAAAGCTGGGCGGCTAAGGTTTTATTGTGGGATATGACAAGGCTCGGCTTGTCGAACCGGGCGATGACGTTAGCCATTGTGAAGGTCTTTCCGCTGCCGGTTACGCCCATCAGGGTCTGGAATCTCTTAGCCGAGCGCAGACCTTCCGCCAGCCTTTCTATGGCCTGTGGCTGATCACCCGCAGGGCTAAATTCTGTGTTTATCTTAAATATACCCATAGCTTCAGAAGACAGAAGACCGAAGTCAGAATACAGTATGAAGATAGGATACAGTATTCAGAACA
>Ga0315546_1001316_pt1 | contig 15914 bp, 15 predicted proteins | sample SalMarSW160170MG_FD_203833 | JGI IMG/M metagenome (GOLD analysis project Ga0315546, IMG submission 203833) | Salt marsh sediment microbial communities from the Plum Island Ecosystem LTER, Massachusetts, United States - Salt Marsh Sediment SW1601-170 ... | reverse complement strand
ATCGCCTAATTTGAATATGCGGGACCCTGTCATGTATCGTATACTGCATACCAGACATCACAGGACACACGATAAGTGGTGCATCTATCCCATGTATGACTTCGCTCACGGGCAATGCGATTCGATTGAAGCCATTACTCACTCTCTCTGCACTCTTGAATTTGAGGATCACCGTCCTCTTTACGACTGGTTTATAAATGAATTAAACATCCATCCTTCCCGGCAGATTGAGTTTGCCAGGCTTAACCTGAGTCATACCATAATGAGTAAGCGAAAACTCCGGGAACTTGTGAAAGATAATTATGTCAGCGGGTGGGATGATCCTCGGTTGCCGACTATCTCCGGGCTCCGACGACGTGGCTTTACTCCCGGATCTATTCGTAGTTTTTGTGAGCGTATCGGGGTGGCAAAGAGAGACAGCACGATTGATACGGCGCTTCTTGAGCACTGCGCAAGGGAAGACCTTAACAAAACATCTCCTCGGGTGATGGCCGTATTGCGTCCTCTCAGGGTGGTCATAACAAATTACCCGGAGGGTCAGGTAGAGGAACTGGAAGCGATAAATAACCCTGAAGATGAGACCATGGGTACAAGAAAGATCCCGTTTTCGCGAGTGATTTATATCGAAAAGGATGATTTTCGTGAGGATCCGCCCAAAAAATTCTACCGTTTGGCGCCAGGCCGGGAGGTGCGGCTCCGTTATGCCTATTTTATAAGGTGTAATGATGTAATCAAGGACAAGAAGACAGGGGAGGTGAAGGAACTCCATTGCACCCATGACCCTGAGACTAAAGGGGGATCTGCCCCGGATGAACGAAAGGTCAAGGCCACGTTACACTGGGTTTCTGCCGACCACTCCCTTGAGGCGGAGGTTCGGTTATATGACCACCTTCTTTTAAAGGAAGAATTTACGGATGAAAAGGACGGCGCTGATTTGAAGACATGGCTGAACCCGCGGTCCCTGGAGGTATTATATCACTGTCATGTTGAATCCAGTCTGAGAGATGCCGCACCGGGCAGCAGATATCAGTTTGAAAGAGTGGGGTATTTCTGTGTGGACAGCGTTGATTCATCCCAGGACTTGCTTGTGTTTAACCGGACCGTATCCCTTAGAGATACCTGGGCAAGGATACAGAGGGCCGGGCAGACTCAGGAGCCATGAAAGCCCTCCAACGCGCTCGGTGTTTTATTGGGATGGCTCCTTTCCAGGACCCGGTTATCCGGTGCGCTTATTCTGCTTGAGAGCAGGCTGCGGCAGGCGGATTAGAATAATCAGCACCTGGAAATTATGCTTCGTCACCTGAGGTCACGGCTGTTCTTGGAAAGACGACATCTCAAAAAGGATTCCACCCAAGGCCTGCAGTGGTCTTATTTTCAAGGGTTTGCTCCACCAGAAACCCACGCAGAATGTGCCGTTGCCACCAGGAAAAGGTTTGCCGAACCCTTGAAAATAGGACCACGTCCACGGAATACTATAGATGTCGTCTTGAAAAGGACCGCCGTGACCGGATATCAGCGATATCTTTATCAAGTCATAATATTTTTGGTCTATCTGTATAATGTGTAAGTAAAGAAGTAAAAGATTAAACCTTATTATAAAAATCTTAATGGCCCATGGGGCTCTCTTTTAAGGGTCGAAAACATTAACAGCATGCTAATTACGTAAGGTGCCACCCAGGCGGGCGGAATACTTGTGAGATAATACAAGATTCTTTAGTCCGGCCAAGTCTGGAAAATGCTACCCGCCCGCCTCGTCTGGTCTTGTGAAGGGTCATAGCACATAAACGAGTTCGCCGCTTAAAAGAGAACCCCATGGCCCATATAGAACAAAATATTCAGATATCATTGACTAGCGTACTCATTAACCGGATAAAACGAAATCATGTTATAATAATTTAAGAGGATTCAATAACGTTTTATCGATAGGAGCCAGCGTTGGGCCTTCAGGACATTAAAAATCTATTTGCCGATTACTTGCTTCAGATCCGATCCGGCACACTTTCCCATAAACAATCCTTTGTCGCCAGACAGATAAGAACTGTGGTCCTCGCCCTCCGGGGCTTCGACGAAGACAAATGCGCATTAAGGGCCTCCGCTCTTACCTTCTACTCTTTGCTTGCAATTGTCCCTGCCGCGGCCCTGGCCTTTGGCATCGCCAAAGGCTTCGGTATGCAGAAGATGCTGGAAAGAGAGCTGCTGGAAAAGATGAGGGGCCAGGAGGAAGTCATATCAAGAGTAATTGAATTTGCAAACAGCGCCCTGGAGCAGACCAAGGGAGGGCTGATTGCAGGAGTAGGCATAATAATTCTTATCTGGCTTATAATAAAACTATTGGGAAACATCGAAAAATCCTTTAATGATATATGGGGGATAACCCATCAGAGGCCCCTGGGAAGAAAACTGAGCGACTATCTTTCCTTTTTGTTTGTCGCTCCCATCCTGATTATATTGTCAAGCAGTATCACAGTATTTATTACTACTCAGATCACCCTCATCACCGAGAAGATAGATTTCCTTGGATCTGTCAGCCCCCTGATACTGTTCGTTATTAGATTGTTCCCTTATGTTTTTATCTGGTTTCTTTTCACGTTTGTCTATATCTTTATGCCTAACACAAAGGTCAGTTTCAGATCAGGCTTACTGGGCGGGATAGTGGCCGGTACGATATATGAGATCGTGCAGTGGGGATATATATCTTTCCAGGTGGGAGCCGCAAGGGCCGGTGCCCTCTACGGCAGTTTTGCCGCGCTGCCGCTTTTTATGATATGGCTTCAGGTCAGTTGGCTTATTGTTCTGTTTGGGGCTGAGATAGCTTTTGCCCATCAGAACGTGGATACGTATCAACTTGAGCCGGAGTCACTGGGGGCGAGTCCCGCCTTCCGGAGGTTGCTGGCCTTGGCGATTGCCCATGTATGTATAAAGAATTTTTCAATAGGCGACAGGCCCTGGACTGCGGGAGAGATTTCAAACAGCCTGGGAATCCCGGTAAGGCTGACCAACCAGATACTCAATGACCTGGTTCAAAGCGGGGTGCTTACGGAGACTATCGGCACCGACGAAAGGGACCCCTTGTATCAACCCGGCAGGGATGTTAATCTGTTGGATATCAGTTTTGTGATCAAGGCCCTTGACGAACTTGGAAACAAGGATATACCATTGGAACGCACGGAAAAGATCGAAAAGATATCTGAATGTCTGGAAGGATTTAAGGCCATGATCGATCGCTCAGAGGAAAACATCCTTTTAAAAGATATCTGATTATTATTCCATTAAATACTTTGAAGTAGCCAGGGATTTACACCGCGGGAGGGGCTATAGTTATTTTGCTATTGGAAGTATATATCATACCAAAGCTATAGAGGACGGGGACCCGGAATACGTCAATATGGCTGAAGAAAATTATCTGAAGGCCGTGGAACTAGATCCGGATTTTAAGGAAAGCAGAGAAGGACTGGAAAACTCAGGAAAGAGCCGGGAGAAGGTTAAGAGATGAATGCTGAAAACAGGAAATATATGGATGTGAGCACGTCCAGCGTTGTCGCGTCGGGTATATCGGATGTGGGATTTGTCAGGACCGAAAATGAAGATTCCATTTGGATGCACGAATCGGGACTCGTAATTCTGCTTGCCGACGGAATGGGAGGGCATGAGCGAGGCGCGGAAGCGAGCCGGACAGCGATAGAGGTCTTCGGTGAACTGCTTGATCCTGTAGAGATAAGGAAGCAGGCGAGAGACGTTACCGCCGCGGCAGGTGTGCCTCCTGAAATAGCCTGTCTCTACACCATAATATTCAGGGCCGTGGGGAAAACGGCTAATTACCTGGCGGACAGGAACAAGGAACTCAACCTTGATCTATATATGGGTACAACCATCGTGGGCCTGGTCCTTGTCGCCGGTTCTCATGTGTTATGGTTCCATGTCGGAGACAGCAGATTATACAGATGGAGAAAAGAGTCGCTTAAGTGCCTCACCGTCGATCATTCCATTTATGCGGAATGGAAGGCCGCGGGTGGAAAGGGACCTCCGCCGGCCAGGAATCTCCTTACCAGGGTCATCGGTATTAACCCGGGCGTTGATGCGGACATTGAGTGGGATAAGAGGGAAAAGGACGATACATTTATCCTGTGCAGTGACGGACTTACCGAAATGGTAACGGATGCACAGATCGAAGAGATATTAAGGGCGGAAAACAATGTAAGGGATATAGCAAACGGTCTTGTGAATGCGGCATTGTCCGCTGGCGGAAAGGACAATGTCAGTGTAATTGTTTGCAAGATTCAATAACAAAACCAGTACGGATCATGTCCAGCATTCGGTCTGTAGCTGGGGCAATTGGTACGACATAAGCCGCCGTATGTACCTGTTGAATCCGTCTTCTTCCCCTTCCAGGCTTTCCAATTCCTCGCGTATCTGTTTGATGACACTTTCATCCCGGACCGCATCAAGGGGTAATACTCCCGGATATGTGCGCTGTATCAGTGAATAGGCCTTTTTCTGTTCCTTGGTCAGGGCCAGGTATCTGTCGATCTCTTCTATCATGGCCTCCTTCTGTGTATCCAGACGGCCATCCACCTGCATAAGGAGGTTAAGGCTGAAATCTCCGCATCTGAAATGGGAAGGCATCTTGTCCAGAGTGACAAGCAGCAGGCGGATCTCCTTCACAACCTCTTCGTCATTCATGGGTTGAAAAGTCCCCTCCTCTATCATCTTCTGAATAGGCGATTTCGGATGAACGGCAAAGGTGCGCACCCTGATGAAGTCAGGCCGGATCCTGTTAAGTATCCGAGCGGTTTCCATGGCGTGTTCCCTGCTCAAGGCCTTCCCTCCGACACCCGGCATGATATACTCTGACAGGGATATGCCTGATTCAACAACCCGGAGTCCACCTGTAAGGATATCTTCGGGTTTGATCCCCTTACTAATAAGCTTCAGTACCTCCAAAGAGCCGCTTTCCATCCCCGTGTGAATCCTGGTCAATCCGGCCTCCTTGAGGCGGTAATAATCCTCCAGGCCTTTTCTTTTCATGGATTTTGCCCGGGCATAGGTTGTTACCCTCTCCACGGCCGGAAAGACTTCCTTTAAGTGGGTTATTATCTCAACCAGCTCATCCGTGGGAAGGATCAGGGTATCGGCATCCTGTAGAAATGCGGAAGTGAAGTCGTTCACGTGTCTGGAATAGGTTTCGGCCATCATATCAATGTCCTTTTTAACCTCTTCCACACTCCTGCGGGAGAATTTTTTACCTTTGTATGCGGGACAGAAATGGCATTTGTTCCAGGGGCAGTTTCGGGTGACTCTGACAAGCAGGCTTGACGCCTCGCTGGGGGGCCTTATAACACCTTGTTCAAACATCCTTAAGTCTCCTAGCCATGGCAGTCCGAGCATTTTCTATAGGGGGCTTCCTTGCCTTCCTTACTGGCCTCACTGTGGCAACCCCGGCAATTCTCATGAAAGGCCTTTTGAAGTTTGAACACATTATCCTGTGCCTCGTTTTGATGGTGACATGTGACACATGTCACCACGCCGTCTCCCTGTTTCCATATATTCTGGCCATCCTGATATATATGGTGACATTGGGTGCAGTCGATCTTATATTCATAGTAATGCTTCGCATGACTGAAGGTTACAGGACCTGTTTTGTCGGATTCATAACCTTGATTGTCTATGGTAATCTCATATATAATTTCAATTTCGGTCTGAGTTGGCCCCGGTGCTTCCACAGCCTCCCCGGAAGGTATGCCCGCCTTTTGTTCCGCAACGGTTGGAGGCGTTGGCTGTTGAGTGATATCATTTTTCGGCTGCTCCTCGGCCCCGCACCCCAACAGAGGAGACATAAGGAGCATTACGCAAAACAACCTTATGAAACAATTAATTGTTTTCATGGTAATCCTCCGTTTTCCAAGGTGATAAGACTAAACTCACGTGCTTTATTAAATTAGGAACATCCGGCAAATGAGTACGCTTAATGATAAAACTATAGCAAGATTGGTGATGTTCGGCCCATGGGCCAAACCAAGTATTTATATAAAGTCCTTTCCGTACTCATTAGCCGGATGAACCTTAAATTATATGTAATCCAAAGAACATTGACGGATGATCTCTAAGTGAAGCTCTCCGCGCTTCCGCGCGGGGCATCCTGGCGAAGGCGAGTGAAAGGCAGGTGGTTCACTGGTCCTTGTTCTGAATTGCTGCCTTGACCCTCTTCCGTACCATAATATATCCCGCAATGACGAAAAGGAGTCCCACGATGAACAGGATGTCATTGTCGTTAATCATGCCGTAGGAGACGGAACACAACCCGATGACGCATAAAAAAATGGTCAGGATTATTGTGTTCATAAACCGGGTGGATCCTTTCTCCCTGATCCACCATATAGATGTCATCTGCTTCGTTGCCTGCGGTCGCTCCTCCTTGCGGCGTATTTGATATACGCCTCAGTCGTCGCTTCTTGGCGCCTTGCATCTAATATCTATATGGTGCCCAGGGTTATACCAAAATCCTGTGCTAATATGAATTATTTGCAAGTTTGATGGTGGATTTTGGTTTCTATACCTATGTTTACCCCGTAGGAAAGCCCCGTGTGGAAGCACGGGGATGATGAATTTGGAATTTTGCCGCTTTTTCATGCGGGGTCTAATGCCCCGTGCGAAATTCCGACGGGGTTGATTTTTCAGGCTTATGTGCCGGGGTCAGGGAAGACGGGGCGTGAATCCCCATCTGCAGCCGGATAAGTTTGATATCCTCCGCTTCCGGAGGGAATGGATAATTGCGCATACCATCTCCCGGCCTGGAATTGGCAAAGGGCCGGTTGCAGGCAACTTCCCCGTCATATCCCTCACATCCGCTTGTCCTGAAGGGTTCGCCCGAGTCGATGACCCTGTCAAGTTCTATGCCGGGCAACCCGAAACCGGTTATCTCACCATGATCATTAGATGTAAAGGAATTTATGGTGGTGATTTGACTGTCTATCAGGTAACGTGAGACCTGTATGCGGCGATACTGGTCCATGGGGGGAAGAGGATGATCAGCCATCTGCGAACCGGGTTCGGGGAAAAAAGAGAACAGGTGGGTACCGCCGCCCATATCCCTTACCCTCTGCATTGAGCTGCACATCTCCCTTTCCGTTTCTCCCATACCCACTATAAAATGGGCCCCGGCGTTTCCCTTGCCGAAGATCTCCAGGCTATCCCGGAGACACTCCCAGTATGTACTCCATTTATGAGGACCGCCCACCCCTTTACCCCTGAATCTATCAAAGAGGGCTGGTGTTGCCAGGTCGACGGCCACCCCGATCTTGTCGGCACCAGCCCTTTTGAAATCCATGAGATCCTGGTGATTGAGTATGGTGGGTGAGATGAGCAGAGAAACAGGCACGTCAAAGCTGGACCGCAGCCTTGCGCAGATATCCTTTGTGTCCTGGATTGCGCGTCTGTTGGTAATCATGGATATACAGATACGTTTCACCCGGTCCGGTCGTTCCGATATCCTCTGGATAATCTCGTCCAGAGGGTAAACAGGCCATGGGACCCTTATGAAACTCTTCTTGTCGTACAGGCCGGGCCGATTGTGTGAAAGGCCGCAATATGCGCATCGTGCCGCGCACCCCTCTTTATAGGTAAGCAGCACGTTAACACAAAAGGTCCTGGCGTTCCGGTAAAACCGGCCTCGCTCAAATCCCAGGGTCAGGGCCGCGGCCAGGCTCGTCCTGAGATATTCAGGGCTTTCATGTGCGTGCGTCTGCCTTTGATCCATATAACAGAACTCCTTATCCATTAAAAAATGGGTGAATCCGGTTAATGAGTTCGTAAAGAAACAAAAGATTAAACCTTATTATAAGTACCTTAATGGCCCATGGGGTTCTCTTTTAAGGGACGAAAACACTAACAGCATACTAATTACGTAAGGTGCCACCCAGGCGGGCGGAATACTTGTGAGATAATAGAACATTCTCCAGTCCGGCCAAGTCTGGAAAAGGCTACCCGCCCGCCTCGTCCGATTTTGTGCAGGGTCACCGCACATAAACGAGTTTGCCGCTTAAAAGAGAACCCCATGCGCCATATAGCGCAAAACATTTAGATATCATTAACCAGCGTACTTATTAAGCGCATGAACCAGAAAACATCATCACCTGAGGTCCCGGCTGTTCTTGGAAAGACGACATCTCAAAAAGAATTCCACCCAAGGCCTGCAGCGGGCTTGTTTTCAAGGGTTTGCTCCACCAGACCCCCTGGCAGAATGTGCCGTTGCCACCAGGAAAAGGTTGGCCAAACCCTTGAAAATAAGACCACGTACTCCGAATGCTATAGATGTCGTCTTGAGAAGAATGGCCGTGGCCGGATATTAGCGATACCTTTATCCGGTCATGATACTTTTTTCAAGGTGATATCTATGTCATCCTAAGCAAGCGATCAGATTTCAGGGGTTTAAGATACATCACCTTTGTCATAACGGGAAATTCTACGTGTTGTTAGGGGGCGTTAAACCCCTGAAATCAGACCGCGGCTAGACTTGGTTGCACTCCTTTTTTGAGATATCACCTCTTAAAAAGCATCATGACCTCCCTATTAATAACAAATATGACAGCATCTTGAAAAGAAGCGCCGTGACCGGATATCAGCGATACCCTTATCCAGACATGATTAACTAGTGTACTCATTAACCGGATGATCCCAAAAATTGTCCTTCATTAACTAGTTCACTATTCCCTTACCATTTTTCTCCGGAAAGATCTCTGGATACGGAACAGCAGGTCTTCTGGTATCTTATGTCCAATCCGTACGCCTTGGCGTAGGAAAGGGCCTCTTCGGAAGGCAGGGCCATACGGTTCACTCCCGCGTCTATAGCCGCAATCTCCAGATTGATATCTCCCCTTTTGCGGGCACAGCCGAGGCTTATTCTGGTATCAGGCATCAACAGCCTGGCCCGGCTGATTATGTCCCCTACCTCTTCTGCCGGGGGAGGGGTAATATCCCACATGGGGGTACCGGGCAGGGGCATCAGAGAGACAATAACCACCTGCTCCGGGTTGAAAGGAGAGATCATCTCCAGTGCGTTTTTTTCATTAGTAATTTGGCCATACCCAAGCCCACAGATTACGTGAGGAATAACGGGTAGCCCCGCCTTTGTGAGGAATCCCATGGTATCGGTTATCTTGGATACGCCGAAATCCACATGGCAGACCTGCCTGTAGGTCTTATCATCGCCGATAACGTCCATAAGGGCCTGATCAACACCGGCTCCTTTAAGGTCTTTGGCTGTGGATTCATCCAGGATACCACTGTGTATGGATACTAACAGGTCCGTCTTTTCCTTTATCGCCCCTATAGCAGGGATAAACCTTTGCCATGGAAGACGGCCCTCCCGGTCGCACCCGCCCGATATCAGGATGCCGTGGTTCCCTTCGGAGGCCAGACTGATACCTTTGGCCACGAGTTCTTCAGGTGTCGTAGCCGGGACCATATGGGGCAAAAAGGCCCCTTTGCAATGATCGCATTGGAGCCCGCAATAGCGGCCTGTTATGGAGATGGCAGGGTATTTTCCTTTAATGCCGTCATAGGAGAACATGCCGGGAAGATAAACAGTCAGCTGTTTTCCGAATCTCTGCCATGAGATCTCCCTGGCCTGCTTTAATCGAAGGTAAAGGTCATGCATAATACTCCCGGAAACCTATCCAGCACCGTTTAACAATATCCTCCAGATGATCCCACTCCTTTTCCATTAATTCACGCCTGTTAAATGCCCTGTCCCGGGATTCTCCATAAAGCTCCCAGCATTCTATGTCGTATCCGGAGAGCAGTCCCATATCATTTGCCCTGATGGCCCGGCCTGCCCATTTGCCCGCTGTCGCGCCGCATGTGACTGCCTGTGTCACCCCCTCGCCCGACATGGGATGAGTCTGGCCGGCAGCGTCCCCGGCCAGCATGATGTTTTTCCATACAGCACCCCTGTGGCGCTCAGCCGGGATCCATCCCGCCGTGTACCCGGAGGTCTTGCCGCTTATCTTTCCCTCTGCTTTTAACCGGCTGATAAACCCCTCCAGGCCCTTTTTGAAAGGGTGGGAAGCGCCTTTTCTTTTCCTTATGGCGATCCCTATATTGGCCTCTACTCCCTTGGGAAAGAGCCAGCCGTAACCCCCGAATAACTCCTTGTCGAAGTAGATTTCAGTAAAATCCATGGGTTTGACCAGGTGGGCGGTTACCTGGACCGCCGGGATAAGGTTCCTGTTGCGGGAGCCGATCCACCGGCCGACCCTGCTATGGGGCCCGTCCGCCCCTATTACAATATCGGCCTTTATCCGGCATACCCCTTTTGTCCCACGGACCAGAACCCCATCTTTATTGATTGAGATCGCCTTGGTCCCGTTCCTTATCACCGCCCCGGCCTCCTCTGCCTTTCGGGCCAGGACCTGATCAAAGACATCCCGCCTTACCATGAAACCGGGCGCCGAAGTATCCTTTTTATGGCCGTCCGGAAGGATGGTCCTCATATATTTGACCGGCTGGACAATGAAATCCCTTCCCGCGTCTATCACTCTTAAAAGCGGGGCCGGTATGTATTCCGCGCAGCGCACAGGGACACCCACCACGGCCTTTTGCTCAATTACCAGCACATTGAAGCCTTGGGCCGAGGCGGCAAAGGCCGCGGATGAACCTGCCGGCCCGGCGCCTATGACAAGGATATCACATTCCCTGGTGTCCATCTGATTCCTTGAGCCTTGATTCTCGGGCTGAATCCGAGGCCGTCATCAATACCCTGTTAAGTAGGTCCAGGTTTACGGAGGTCTGGCTGGTAAACTCGCCGGCATAGGCCTGTTTCGCCTGGTCCAGCTCATAGCAGGTGGTGCTGTCTATATCAAGGAGGATGCCGGGGATGCCCGCCTTCTCGAAATCCGTGACATGCTTTGTAAAAAAGGGCTGGCAGCAGCAGCCTATAAAGGCGGGGTCTCCGTCCCGCTTCATCCTGTTCAGCTCGAATATCAGGTCCTCGAAGCTTACCACGCAGCGGACCTTCATCCCGTGTTCACGGCCCATCTTCCATGCCGGCCCGATGGAGCAGTTTCCGCAGGCACGGCATCCCTTTTTGTATCGAAGGTCGCACTCCGGATCCTTGGAACAATAGGGCAACAGCAAAACAGAAGGCCCTATGCGGAGGATTTCCCCAAATGAACCGTTGGTAACGGAGATCTGGTTACAGTCCTCCAGGGGTATGCCGTGGTCTGATATGGCTATCTTTTCCAGGCAAAGGTCAAGAGGTCTTGTAAAATCTTCCGCGCACATGCCCGGTATGTGAATCAGGCCGTCTGTGAAGAATCTGTTTATGGTTTCATGGAGAAGGTTACGATCAAGGGGCTTTCCCCTGAGCCGGGACTCCATGTCATATAGGGCCCGGGAGGGGAAGGACAGAAAATCGCCGGTGATATATATATCCTTTACGGTGCTCCGGGCCTGATCCACCACAAGGGTGTAGCGTACAAGGCCGCTTTCAACCTTGGAGGCGGCCTGGATGACCTCTTGTCTTTTTGCTTGCGGTCTTACAAAGTCGATCCATTCCGCGGACCGGTAGTAGGCTGCCCTTTCCCTGAAAACCCTTTTCTCCCTGTTGGTCAGTCCGGAGGGCTCAAGGCTTATGCCCAGGGACCTCTCGAAGCCGCTCTTTATGGCCTCCTTGATTGCCTCGGCAGGAGGGGTTCTCCCTAGTTCCCAGTTGAGGCATGTCACCCGTTCCTTGACCGAATCGATCTCCTTTGCCTTGAGTTTCTCCACGGGGATCTTGAGGCTCCTGAGCATGGTATCCACGTCGAAATCCACAAGCATGGTGCCCTGGAACATAAAACCTTTTTCAGATTCCGTGCCTCCGGTGCCTGAAATCTTGCGGCCGTTGATCTCGATGTCATTGCGCGGCCGGAAGGATGCCTTAAGACCCAGGATATCAAGGGCTGTGACCACGGGAGTGCAAAGGGTCTTGAACAGCCAGGCATTGGGGATATTGACATTGAAGAAACCCTTGTCACAGATAATCTCCCACCCCAGCTGATTTTCATCAAAGAAGATGGCTCCGCCGCCCGTGATCCGCCTGTTTATATGGATATTGTTTTCCAGGCAATAGGAGACCCGCACCTCTTCGTCCACGGACTGGTGATATCCCACCAATACGGCCGGGGGCGAGAACTGCAAGAACCTTATGGTATTGGGTGTCTCTCCCTTTCCCTTCAGCTCCAGCAGGACCTCATCCAAAGCCATGTTTTGAGCCGCGGTCATGGGCGGCATGTCCAATAATCGCCAGGTATTCGTGTCCATAAATCGCATCCTAACCCGGCAGGGGATATTCGGGCAACCCTAAAAATCAAACTCAGTCATCCCTAATAAGCCCTATGGTCAAACTACATTGCGATTTGCACAAATTTCAGTGTGCTAGTGCACTCAAATCTGTGCACATTTCAAAATATCTTTTATCCGTTTTTTACACAGTGTTCCGGACATAAGCCCGCAAGGTTTATCCCATCTCCAACCTGCTGATTTCAATAGATTATACCACTTTACTACCCAATAGCGTTCGACCATTTTTTAACCTCAAGACACCCTCCCACAATCGGCATGGGAATTGTAGATTGGTAACATGCCATGACTTCTTCATTCTTAGAGCAATAAAAAGACATACCCTGAGACACAGCTTTGCAACTCATCTACTAGAAAAAGGATATGACATAAGGACAATTCAGGAACTTCTTGGTCACTCTGATATCAAAACAACAATGATATATACACATGTGATAAATAAAAACAAACTCGGAATAATTAGCCCCCTAGACTGAGAGTGACTCATGTTTATTGGTTTAAAAAATTATCATGGAACATGATAATATTGATAATAGGGACAAAAAGCTGGGATTTTTACAATTTTCAAATGGCATAAATGTTTCCTAAAAATTCTTTATCAATCTGTTAATATTATATTTATTCGTTCTTTGCCTTTTCTCCATTATCCTGGTATAAATGTCTCAAGTTCCAAAAATCCCTAATTATGATGGAACATAATAATATATATGTTATCCAGCCTCTTATTGACTGTATGTTTTCGGCTTTATACGCCTTGTTCAAATTATAGGGGAGGTCTTATCAGATGGCAGCTGTTGAAGTAAGTCATTTATGCAAAACCTATGCTGACGTGACCGCGGTGAATGATTTGAGCTTTTCTGTTGATCCTGGAGAGATCCTGGGGCTTATTGGGCCTAATGGTGCAGGGAAGAGCAGCACCATAAAGATTATTTTGGATTTTATGAGACCCGATTCCGGTGTAGTGAAGATCTTCGGTCAGCAGATGAATGAAGCCTTGAAGGATCAAATCGGCTATTTACCTGAAGAGAGGGGATTGTATAAGAAATTAACAGCCATTGATCTAATCCTTTATCTATCCTCCTTGAAGGGTATGGACAAAGCAATGGCCGAGGAGAAAGCGAATGTATTGCTTGAGCAAACCGGAATGCTCGAATACAAAAACAAGAAAAACAAGGAAATGAGTAAGGGTATGGGACAGCTTATCCAGTTCATTGTCACCATCATTCACGATCCTGATTTGATCGTTCTGGATGAGCCCTTCTCCGGCCTGGATCCCGTTAGAACAGAGGCTATTCAGAATATAATCGGCAATCTAAGGGATGAAGGGAAAGCCATCATTTTGAGCACGCACCAAATGAATAAAGTCGAGGAACTCTGCGACCGGGTGCTGATGATAAACAAAGGCCGTACTGTCCTTTACAGTGACTTAGTGGAAACGAGGGCCAAATTCAGAAGAAATTCGGTCCAGGTGGCTATTGATGGAGAACTGGGTGATCTGCCTGGAGTGATTGATAGAAAACTTACTAACAGTTCCGTAGAATTGTTCTTAGCCCCAGACACAACACCACAGACCATTCTCGATCAATTACGTGAACAAGGAATAGCCATTAACCGATTTGAGGTAACAACACCCTCCCTCAATGAAATCTTCTTAAATCTCGTGAGGGCTGATCATGAATAAAACCTATTTGATATTCAAGCATGAGTTTCTGCAAGCAATTAAGAAGGTGGGTTTTATCGTTCTAACCTTTATCGTGCCGGTCTTGGCCCTTGTAGCAATTGGACTCTTTGAACTAGTAACGACCTTGACCGAACCTTCGGTAAAAGAGGTCACGACCGTCGGATACGTGGACGAAGTTGGGATCTTCAGTGAACAAACCGACCAGGGGTTGATCAAGCTGGTTCCATTTACATCGAGAGAGGATGCAACCCAAGCCCTGGTCAGAAGGGATGTTTCGGAATATATCGTCATACCATCGGATTACACCTCCTCGGGGACCATTCAGCGATATACGCTGGCGAAAGAACTCATACCTCCTCCGATCACAACGCACTTGATCGAAAGCTTCCTTGCTTGGAATCTCTTGAAAGATGATGTGTCACCGGAGGTCATCACCGCGATTGTCTCTCCTCTGAACCTAGAGGTCACCCGCCTTGACGAAAATGGAGATATTGCCCAAGAACAAGGAAATATTGGCAATATTATAATCCCCGGTGTTTTCTCCTTACTGTTAGCTCTGGCCCTCCAATTCAGCGCTATGTCTCTCGTCAGCGGATTGGCAGAGGAAAAGGAAAGCCGTCTTATCGATGTATTATTTTCCTCAGTTTCCGTTCGCCAATTACTCATCGGAAAAGTATTGGCGTTGGGGACTGCTGGGCTGCTGCAAGCGCTTGTATGGTTGATCTCAAGCACCTCCCCTGTTGCACTTGGCCTCCTCCTTATTCGGCGGATTTTTAAGCATCATTCAGATACCCCCCAACTTCCTCCTTCTCGCCATTGTGTATTTTATCTTGGGCTATCTGCTATTTGCCGTAATTTCCGTTGGTATCGGCGGCATTAGCTCCAATGCTACGGAAGGACAAAACCTATCCTTGTTATATACCCTTACATCATTTGTACCACTCTGGTTTGTTGGGTTAATGGTTAGCTTCCCGAACAATCCCATATGGGTTGCGCTCTCGATATTCCCCGTCACCGCCCCTACCCAGATTATACTGAGGCTGGGCGTGTCGGATATCCCGGCATGGCAGATCGTGACAAGTATTGGCGTGTTAGGGTTTTCAATAATCGTGGGACTATTCTTATCAATTAAGATCTTCAGGACGTTTATGTTGATGTATGGGAAAAGACCGGGATTAGCAGAAATTATCCAGGGTTTGAAATCCGCTTGATACCAACAATAATTGGATTTCCTTCATCGCTGGATAACGTCTCGCTGGAGCGGACTCCGCTCGAGGCGCGAAAAGAGGATGAGATAACATCTCGGGGCCGCTCAGCTCGAAACTGTTATGTGCAACTCAATGAAGGTTAAAATGATATGACTATGGAATGGCAATACCCTAATGAGAGTGAGAAATTAAAGATAAAAAAGATGAAACAATCTTTCTATCGTACTCCTATTTTTTCTGTAATATTAATTTCTTTGGCTATGATTGCTTTGGAGTTGTCTGATAAACTACCTGTATTAAACTTGGTATTCTGTAGTATTCTTTTTATTAGCGCTCTTGTTTTACAAGTGACTTGGATTATTTGTCTGAAATGTCCTAGATGCAATACTTGGGCAACAATTCCAAAAGGCAGTTGTAATAAATGCGGCATCAAATTTACTTACCATAATGATGGTATCATTGATGGCAAAAGCACATAACATGGCACTCAACGTGACATGCTACTATCTTGCCAAATCAGTCTTTCAAGTTTCGCGACATTTAATCTTTTAATAACTTTTAAAGGTATGCACCGCATGCCCGTTAGTTTGTCGTTATGTGCTAATTGAAACTCTGTCTAACGATTACTTGCAGTCCAAGTATGATTGAAATACAATCAATAAGTATATTTAACTAACCAAAACTGAGGG
>Ga0315546_1001315_pt1 | contig 15920 bp, 18 predicted proteins | sample SalMarSW160170MG_FD_203833 | JGI IMG/M metagenome (GOLD analysis project Ga0315546, IMG submission 203833) | Salt marsh sediment microbial communities from the Plum Island Ecosystem LTER, Massachusetts, United States - Salt Marsh Sediment SW1601-170 ... | reverse complement strand
TTGTTATCCGAGGAACCAATTATCAAAATCATAATGAACTCAAAATTGCTTTGAATAAATATGTCAGATACTGCAATAAACATACTCAACAAAAGTGAAACTTATTTATTGGAAACGGCACTAGATAGTTTCCAAACTCAGAATCACGTGCGATATCAAGACCATAAAAACCACTTAGAGTAAATACCAAGCCAGACTTCTTATAATCAAGTTCTCTGTCTCCCGTAAAAGCATTCAAGAATCCATGGAGTGTGCTTGTGAGTTGAATCCCGTAATCAATCACCTGTTGAGTCTCGAGAACATTATAGAAATTCGTTGTTTTACCGGGGATTGTGTAATACAAACCAAATGGATCTATCTTATTGGTAGGATCATTTATGCAATACAAATACGAGTGCAGAGTCAATGGCTCTTTGTACCTTCCGAAAACCAAGTCTCTTGACGTGAATCTGGAAATATGGATGTCGTACTGTCTTGCTCTTAAATAATATTGGTCAATTTCACTGTCGAAGTATTGGCCAGTAAACTTCAAGGGATTGCTTATCGTTTCCTGTGTCTCGCTGTCAAGTAATTCACCAAAAGGCTCATAGATATAGTGATTCTTTACGTTACCGGAAGTATCAATGACTTGTCTAACCGAACCTAATCTATCATGTATGTAGAAATAACGAGCAGCAGAATAATCGCCATCGTGCTGGCAGAGTACCTGGCCGTTTGCGTAAATATAAGTCTTTAGGATGGTGTTGTCCGTCATCTCCATTAATGTCGTCGGCAAATCGCCCACGATATCGACGATGTACCTGCGGTCGCCCACAACAACAGATTGCTTGCGGACGCGGTTGCCTGATGGGTCGTACTTTATGTTTCCTGATAATGCCGAGGCAGAACGCAATTTATTGTCCCAGTTATAAGTAAAGGTTTCAGATACGCCGGTGGTCATATTGCCGTTGTCGTCCCAGTCAAGGTCGAAGCCCTCACCGCTGGACGCTGTATCCATAAGGTCGCCGGCGTAAGTAAAGCTTGTTGTTGAACTGTTTATAGTCCTGGAATCCAAATTGCCGTCCTTTTAAAAATTCAAGGAAAAGATGGGAGAATATATCAGTTAGTATTCATCGAAAAGATTAGTAATTATTCTGCCAATCTCGTTCTTTGAGGTGTAACGGTACTTAGGATAAAAAATCCAGTATTCTTGAATATTTCTCGAGTCTCTTCCCAACACGAGTCTAAGTGTCTCATCATGATTTTTAATATCAATGTGAATTTTCTTTATCGTATGAGAAGCGCTGACTGGTAACAGTGCAACCGTTTTTATTTCATCAATAATTTGATTGGGGTCTTTGATCTTTTGACCATTTATGTAAACTTGTGCATCAGAATAAACTTCATTGAGAAACGATTTTACTTTTTCACATGCAGTAGATTTCATGCCATAACCAAAAACAATCGGAATGAAAATAGATGAAATAAAACAAAGAAAACTTCTGAACGGGAATGGATTATATTTATGGTTTTTTTTAGCAAACCGTTGTTTTTTGGTATATTTGACCATATTCACAACCACAACAGTGCCCGTGATGAAAGGTATTAGGTCTATAGGGTAAGCAATAGCATCCAACGCGTTCAATGACATGTTACATGCCAGAAACAAAAAACACCCCAAGAATATTAAAACGAATACAACAAATGCCGGTTTGGAATATAGCCGTCTGCTGATTTGCATAAGTTTTTAGACCTTCTACAATTATAACTCTTTAACCCACGTACGCCCTACATACGAATGTGCTTCTAATCCTACATTACCACCGCTAGTACCCCAGCCAAAAGAAGCGGTCCATAAATAAATTCCGTTAAATCCCCCTTCTTTATTAATACCCTGAGAAGCAGTAAAACCAGCAGCATTCATTCCGAAAAATAAGAATGGCGCGGGAGAGGTAAATGATTCGCCGACTTCGTGAAACCATCCACGCAAGTCAGTTACTTTTTGTGCCTGCCACGAGAAACCAATATCAACAGTTAATGTAGCTCCTTTACCTGTAGATACAGAATGCCCACCAGCAGCGTATCCCATCAGCCCATAAGACCATCCACCTCCAGTTATATATCCTTTGCTTGTATCCTTTGCAACAACAAATGCACCACCTGCTGTTCCACCAAATCCAATATGATCAGATAAAGCTACAGCAAATGGCATCATGACACTATAATATTGTATCATATCAGCTGTCCAGCGTCAATTATAATTTCCCTTCGATGACAGTTTTTTCTACCCTTTCTTCTTAACACTTATCCTTAGCTTATGGCCGTTAGGGAGTGCCCCCCATGGGGGGCAAAATTTGCGATATTATTTATCCTTATTTTTCCTCTTCCTGGCCTGCTCGGCCCGGTAACTCGGCACATTCAACTCCAAGACTACGCTGTGGTGCACCAGCCGATCTATCGCCGCCGCTGTGGTCATCGGATCCTTAAAGATCATCTCCCACTTTGAGAATGGCAGATTGCTGGTTATCAACATACTGCCACGTTCGTAACGATACGCCAGCAATGTAAACAAAACCTCCATCTCATCTCTGTCCTGCTTTACATAACCAAAATCATCTATCATCATCACATCGAACCGTGACAGTTTCTTCAGTAGCTTATCAAGCTCAAGATCCCTTTTAGCCCTTAGAAGCTGCTGAACAATTGAATCACATGTAGTAAAATAAACCTTTCTTCCCTGCCGGGCAAGCTCATGGCATATAGCGCACAATAGGTGCGTTTTGCCGCTGCCGGGTCTGCCGAAGGCCAATATATTCTCTGTCCTGTCAACAAAAGAGCCTTCAAGCAATATCTTTACCTGCTGACGGATTTTTAATGGCATACGTTTCAAATCAAAGTTTGCCATTGTCTTTTCCATAGGCAGCTTAGAGGCTTATAATACTCCCCAAAAACTGGGCACATGATTAAGGTGGATTTGTCGCCTGAGACGATAACGTATTCAGCTCAGGCATAAGCGCAAGTCAATCCCTCACTTATGGCATACTTAACAAGCCCGGCCACGCTTTGTACGCCTAATTTCTTCATAAGTTGGCTGCGGTGCCATTCAATAGTTTTACAACTAACATACAATTCTTTTGCGATTGCTTTAGTTGACTTGCCCTCTGCGATTGATTGGAGTACTTCGCGTTGCCTGGGTGTTAATACAGAGTAGGTAGAATCATCACATTCTTCCGGCCGATGTATGTATCCTTCAATGACTGTTCTACTTACCTGCGGGCTGAGGTAAGTGTGGTTTGAAACAACATTCCGTATAGCGCAGACAAGCTCCTGGAATGCACATTGCTTCAGTACATAACCCGATGCTCCAGCTTTAAGCATTTCGTGCACAGAACGCCTGTCTGAGCGTTCTGATAAGGCTATTACCTTGACGCCGGGCAGTTCGTGAATTATCTGGCGGGTGGCCTCAATACCATTTAGATTGGGCATTGCGATATCTATTACAACGACATTAGGTTGTAATTCTCGGGCAAGTTGTACTGCTTTTCGACCATCTTCCGCGTAGCCAACAACTTCCATACCAAGTTCATTGCTTAGCAGAGAACCGATGGATTCATGCACAATCTTATGATCATCTGCAATCAGTATTTTTGTCCCCACGATACTAATCCTTCTTTACTTCATCGAACTGAGTTATTTTTGGCACTGTCGTGACCCTTGCATCGGTTTTTCGGTTCATAGCAACTTTACTGCTTATTCCACTATCGACCACACAGCGAATAACTGAACTTGGGAAATCCTATATATGTATCGCTTAAATCCTTGCTTGTTAGTTGTGAAAATTTGTGGGAATCCCCCAGGCAAATCCTTGGATTGGGGGAGAACCTTATGGCCACGTCCCCTTGCAGCATATTACCAGTTTTTGATTACGTGAATCATCAACGCGATTATTAATCGTCCCAGTTTGGGTGACGATGTATCCACATTAGGAGACTATGCATAAAGAATGTGCTTTAACCTGCTTAAATCGTGACACTAGGTTTTCCGAAGGACAAAACCAAGGATGCCTTTGGTAATTGCTGTTCCTAAAAAGCCGACATATTTAGAACGTACATTTACTATCTAACAATAATTGGAGCGGAACAGTTGTTGGTACGCTGGTGGCAGCCTTGTGTCGCAGTTTTGGAACGTACAGGAGGTCTTCTTGAGCTTAGAGACGAAAGACAATTTGCTTGACGGCGCTTCTGCGATGGAGCGTACAAACATCGCACAAAGAATGTCCGTTCAAGGTAAAGCCGCTTCAGAAGAAAAAACGGAAAAGGAAACCAAGAGGATACTTATTATTGAGGACACAGAAGATATTGTCATGTTGGTTAAAATGTATCTTGAGAGTCATTGTTATGAAGTCTTAACTGCCTACGACGGCCAGGAGGGACTCGAAAAGGCAAAAACCGAAAAACCGGATTTAATCATACTGGACTTGATGCTGCCCAAAATAAATGGTTATAAGGTTTGCGGATTGCTTAAGAATGATGCCAGATACACGAAGATACCTGTAATATTGTTTACGGCAAAAGCGCAGGAAAAAGATAAAAAGCTCGGTGAAGAAGTCGGTGCTGATGCGTATATAACCAAGCCGTTTGAACCGGAAATCTTACTTGCGAAGATTAAAGAACTCCTAAAGGAGTAGCGTGCACGATGGCAATAGCACAGAAAAAATTGCTTGGTGAAAGCCTGGTGGAAAAAGGCCTTATTACTGCCGAACAACTCATACAGGCGGAATTAGAGGCCAGAGCAGATGTAAAGCCTCTGCGGAAAATTCTTACTAAAAAAGGCTTAATCAGTGAGGAGGATTTAACTGCGTTCTTAAGTCAAGAATTCGACCTGCCACTTGTCGATTTAACCAATTATCTTATTGATCCGGAAATCACTGATTTGATACCGGAGGCCCTTGCCAGAAAACATCTTCTTATTCCCATCTTAAGAATCGGCAACGACTTGACCGTAGCCATGGTCGACCCTTCAGATGTCTTTGCACTGGATGAGCTGCATATGAAGACCGGTTTTAGTATTGAACCGGCGCTGGCCGCAGAGACAGAGGTTAAAAAGGCGCTGGATCAACACTACTCGGTTAAAGGAACAATGGAAGAAGTAATCGAAAATCTGGATAGGGAAAAGTTGGAAATAAAGCCGGGCCAGGAGACAGAGTTGAAGAAGCTCAAGGGGATTGTCGAAGAGCCGCCGGTAATAAAATTGGTTAATATGATGGTTGTCGAGGCGGTACGTCAGGGGGCCAGTGACATCCATATTGAACCGGAGGAAGACACGCTTAAAATCAGATTCAGGATCGATGGACTGCTCCACGAGCGCACCGGACCACCTAAGTATTTACAGTCCGCAGTTATCTCCCGCATTAAAGTAATGGCGGACCTGGACATTTCCGAGAGAAGAGTTCCCCAGGATGGCCGTATTCAGATGAAGATGGAAGGCCGCGATATCGATATCCGCGTCTCTTGTATTCCTACTATCTATGGTGAAAATGTGGTCTTACGTCTTCTGGATAGAAGCCAGGTAATTCTGGAACTAAAGCAATTAGGCTTTTCACCTTCTATCCTGACTCAATATAAGAAATTGATTTGCGCCCCTCACGGAATAATATTAGTTTGCGGCCCTACCGGTTCAGGTAAAACTACTACGCTGTATGCCTGCCTGAATACGATAAATTCCGAAGATAAAAACATCATTACAATTGAGGACCCAATTGAATACCATCTCGCAGGTATTCGTCAGATGCAGGTCAATCCTAAAATCGGGCTTGTATTCGCCGAGGCTTTGTCTTCTATCTTAAGACAGGATCCCGATGTTATTATGGTTGGAGAAATTCGTAACGTAGAGACAGCCAAAGCGGCTGTTCAGGCAGCATTAACCGGTCATCTTGTTTTTTCTACTCTTCATACCAACGATGCTCCAGGCGCAGTCACCAGGCTTTTGGATATGGGAGTCGAGCCGTTTCTGATTTCATCCTCCGTTATTGGAGTGTTGTCGCAGCGGCTGGTGCGCACAATTTGCGCCGAATGTAAAGGTAAAGGCTGCAAGGGGTGCCTCCAGACTGGCTTTAGAGGCCGAATAGGGATTTATGAGTTAATGATACCCAGTGAGAAAATCAGAGGATTGATTACCACAAAAGCTTCTGCTGATGAAATCCGCAAGGCCGCAATTGAAGAGGGTATGCAATTACTTCGTGAAGATGGCCAAAAGAAAATAAATGAAGGCATAACTACTAAAGAGGAAGTTATGCGTGTTACAGAGGAGATATAAACGTTGTTTGCTTTCAACTATCGAGCCAGGGATAACACAGGTAAATTGATTAGGGGTGCATTAGAGGCCATCTCACAGGAAGAGGTGGCAGAGAAATTGCAGCGGATGGGGTATACCCCGGTAACAATCACCAAGGTATTCACCGGCTTGAAACTGGAGCAATTAGGATGGAATTTTCGGCGAATAAAAACCCAGGATATTGTTATGTTTGATGTTCAGTTAGCCAATATGTTAAATGCCGGATTAAGTATAACAAGCAGTCTTGACACTTTGCAAAAGCAATGTGAAAACAAGAGGCTTAGTGATGTAATAGGCCGCGTGTCTCGAAGTGTAGAGGCAGGAGAGAGCTTCTCGCAGGCGCTTGCAAAACACACGCGGGTCTTCCCGAATCTTCTTGTGAGTATGGTCAAGGCTGCTGAGGCCAGTGGGGGTTTAGATAAGATCTTGAATAGATACGCCGAATTTGCTGAGGCCCAGGCGGATTTGCAACGGAAGATAAAAGAAGCCTTATATTATCCCATAATCTTAATTGTGGCGGCTACCGGGGTAATTGTTTTTATAGCTACCGCCCTTATACCGAAATTTGTAGACATATTCAATCGTGCAGGAATTAGCCTGCCTCTACCCACAATCATCCTTTATGGTCTGGGTACGTCTATTCGACAATTCTGGTATGTGATTATTCTGGGGGGTGTAGGAGCAGTCTTAGGCCTCAAAAGATACGTCAGAACTGAGACAGGTAGGTTCAACTATGACAAAGTCAGTTTGAAACTGCCTATCTTAGGGCCGATAGTCCGCAAGATTTGTATTTCCCGTTTCGCTCGCACATTGTCCACCCTGGTCGGCAGCGGTGTGCCTATTTTAGAATCCCTGGACATTGTCAGCGATGTCGTGAATAACCAGGTATTGTGCCGGGTTATCAGGCAGATGCGCCAGTCCACAGAAAAAGGTGAAAGGCTTGCAGAAAGCCTTAAGGTCAGTGAAGAGTTCCCACCGGATACCGTTCAGATGATCTCCGTAGGTGAAGAGTCCGGAAACCTCGAAAGAATGCTAAATAAGATTAGCGACTTTTACGATCGTGCCACTGGTTACAGCATCAAGAAACTGGTCGCAAGTCTGGAACCAATACTTTTACTTGTGATGGGGGCGGTCGTGGCTTTTACAATGGCCTCGATGCTTTTGCCAATGTTTAACATGGTCAAGCTATTAAGAAGATAGAACCCGGTAGATTTTGAAAAACCAAAAATTGTGTTTCGCTAAAGGACCAGAAAGGAAAAATTAAAATGAATTGTGTTTCGCTAAAAAAACAGAAAGGGGAAACTAAAATGAAAAGAGGATTTACTTTAATTGAGATGATGATAGTAATCGCAGTGATTGCGATTCTGGTTGGTATTGCGCTGCCGCACTTTCGGGGCATGCAAGAGGAAGGATGGGCCGTTAAGGCTGCGGGAGAACTGCGTACCCTGGCTACTGCAATTGAATCGTATTACATTCACAATAGCAGGCAATATCCTGACCAGGCAACAACTCCAGCCACTGATTGGCAAACGAACCTTCCTGGCAACGGCCCCACAATAGTCGCTTCAACGCTTTATGACCCCTTTATAGCCGGAAATACCGAATATAGTTATGCCACAAGCGCCGCCAGCAACTCAAAGTATTATATTGTTTTCTCCGTAGGTCCCGATGGTGCGGCGGATATCACGGGGATTGACGATGCTAACGGAGCAGTTTTGGGCGGCCCAGACGACGATATCTATTTCACTAATTCACAAGCTGGGACTGGCGGTTTTTGAGCTGCTGTCTAATGCTTTGTGACTTGTGATTTGACGAGTTGTCATTCCGCACCGATTCGGCTGCGCTCGGGGCAGACTTTGATGTGCCAATGACGTTCGTCCGTTGAGCGGTCACAAAGCACCGGTATAGTTAAAGGATGAGAAATATGAAACAAGGTTTCACTTTAATTGAGCTGCTCATTGCCATTATCCTTGCTGCTACCGGCTTAATGGTATTGATGCAACTAATGGGCGTTGCGATATTTGCTGACTCTAATATCGAGTATAGGCTAACTGCGCTCAATCTGGCTAATGAAAAAATCGAGGAGTTGAAGGACGATGGTTATAGCCACGCTAATTTGGACCCAGCAAGCTCGCCGTTCACGGAAACTTCTATATCCGGTTTTGATTTTGTAGACCAAAGGCAGTGGACTGTAGATTATGTTGATGCAAATTTAAGTACAAGTGTGTCTGATACAGGTTTAAAAGATGTAACAGTAGAAGTGCAGTGGTCACAAAAGGGAGGTACCCAATCCGTAGCGGTAAAGACACTTATTGCTGATTATTGAGACGCAGATGATTAAAGATAACCAAAATTCAGATGATCACAGATATTACAGAGGTTTTACTCTCATAGAAACGCTTATAGTGCTTTTGCTTTTGGCGATGCTGTCAGGAGTAACCGGTTTGGTGTTTCTGGTCAGTCTGCACGCGTGGGATTCAGGACTCATCCGTGGCGGCATTCGTGAAGACATAAGCTACGCTACGGAGAAAGTGGTGAGAGATTTAAAAGAAATGGCCCTGCGTAGCCTTAGTCAGTATAATCCGGGTGGCGGAGATGTTACTCATACTGTTCAATACAACGATGTTGCCGGCAACACTTATGTATTTTATTTGTATAACTCCGCCGATTTGTTCTTTGACTCCAACTACACCGAAAACCTTTACGATTTGCGTAAAGCTGATATAGATCAAGGGGATACCCCAGCCACTGGAGATGGAGTATTAATTTTAAGAGATTTAGTCTCTCCCGATGCTGCGGCGCCCGCAACAGCTTTAACCATAGATCCGAACGGTACTCAGGTCACTCTCGACTTTGTTGTACAAAGAAGCGACGAAATAGTAAGGCTTAGAACAAAAGTCAGGCCGAGAAACTTATGAGCATTTTTAATACGAAATACGAAATACGAGATGCGAGACACGAAAAGGGTGCGGTCTTACTGCTCACAATAATTGTGATGATTACCCTGACTTCGGTGGTTGGAGCGTATCTTGGTTTTGTTTATTACAGCACAAAAAGCACCGGCGCGCAAATTTCAGACAGTCAAGCCATCTATTTAGCTGAGGCCGGTATGCAAAAGGCTATATGGAATCTTATGAGAACAGCGGCTAACGGCGGTCAGGGGGAAAACTGGACAACTGCGGGCACAACAGAAAACCTTGGTGAAGGCAGTTATACGATGGTGGTTGAAAGGTGGGATTGGGCTTTGGCGGCCAATAATGCTACGGCTTCTGCTTCTTCAGAAAACGGAAGCAATGTAGCGGCGAATGCAATTGATGGATCTGATGCGACATATTGGCAATCTGGAAGTAAACCTACACCTGGCAATCCTCAAGAAATCATAGTATCTTTTCCTTATTCGCTTACGATTAACAAAGTCCGTTTCTATTTACCCTCGGCCTTTTCCCGGCAGAGACCTAAAACTTATTCTTGGCAAGTATCTACCGATGGCGATACCTATACGATTGCCTATGATGTGGATTCTCCCGGTAATAATGCAACAGATGTAATAGATGAGTTCTCCACTGCTCAAACAGGTGTTAATTATCTTAAACTTGAAGTAACTAGAGTTGGCAGTGGTTCTGCTGGTGTAATAATCGCAACTTTGGAAGCCATAGGCAGCAAAATTACCTCAACTGGTACCGTCGATGTGATTAATAGAACTGTCGAACAAACGGTAGCTGTTGATGATGCCTCCGAGGAGGCCTACGACCAGATTGATTGGAACGAACTTTAGAATGATGAAGACGCCTCATCAAATATCCAAATTTCTTCCGAAAAAAGACAGACGTATCGGTCTGGATATAGGGAGCTGTTCGGTAAAGTTAGCCGAACTTGCCTGTCAGCAAGACAAGATAGTTCTTTCGAATCTTAAGCTGCAGGAAATAGAACCTCGCAAGGACAATCAGGATAGCCAATTAGATGCGCTAAAAAAAATGTTCAGAGACATCAACGCAAAAAATGCAAAAATCAACGTGGTTATAAACTGCCCCGAGAGCTGTACGAAAATATCTGTTATCCCCTTCATGCCAAAATCTGAAATCCTGCGGGCCCTCAAATGGGATATGAGGAACTCCATATCTTTTTCGATAGACCAGGCGGTTCTGGATTACGAAATCCTTCAGGAAATTGCCGAAGGTGGAGTTAAAAAACTTAAAGTTGCTGTAGCCTGCTGTCCCCAAGAGACAGTCGACAGATACCTTGATTTACTAAGCCGGGCAGGGATTGAGCCTTCTTTATTTACCCAACACAGCTTCGCCTTAAAAAATGTCATCAACAGTCTTTGTCCAAAAGAGAACAAGACAGTTGCGCTTTTGGATATTGGCTATACTTTTAGTGAGCTTGTAATTTTTCAAGACAGAGAGCTTGTATTTAGTCGAAAATTACCTGTGGCAGGCCAGGATTTCACGCTGGAGATGACACAAGCACTTGCGGATGAGCACGGAAAAACAGAATTGACAGTGGAAGAGGCCGAAAGCATTAAGAAAAAATACGGCATCCTGAGTTCTGACGATTCCGAGATATTAGAGGGCAAAATTAGCAGTGCACAGCTTATCGCCCTGCTTCGTCCTAATTTAGAAAAACTTGTAACAGAGATTGAGCGTTCTTTTGCTTATTATCGCGAAAAGGAACAAGGTGCACAGGTTAAGTTGTTACTTTTGCTGGGCCGAGGCAGCAGCCTCAAGAATCTGGCAAAGAATTTAAGCGAGGCCCTGCGCATTCCTGTCCAGTTGGGTAATCCGTTCACAGCCTTTCCATCAAGCGGCTCATCCTTGCTCAACGATGAGCCGGATACTGCATACAGCTTTGCCTCGGCTTTAGGTGTGGCTTTGGCTTCACCACGTGATATCAACCTTCTACCCATAGAAATAAAACAGCAAACCAGGCTGCTAATCAAGCGTTCCTCAATTAAGGCCTTGATTACGGCAGTTATCGTAATCCTGGTCTTAGTGTATGCGGGAATGAGGATAAGGCTGGGAATTTATAATAAACGGGTTGCCGCAGCGGAACTGGAGCTCGGGGCTTTATCCCCCCAGATAGAAGAACTGCCAAAGCAGGCCTTCCTCGGCAGCATCCTAAACCAACGAATTTATTGGAGCGACGCATTAAAGGAAATATCCAACCTTATTCCTGAGCCGGTTTATCTGACTGAAATGAACGCTGAAAAAAACCTGCTCACCCTAAAAGGAGAAATCAGATCGCCCGGCCTGGCAAGGGAGCAATTTCTTACTAAATTTATGTGTTCATTGGAAGAAGGAATCTTTGAGGAGGTAAATTTGCTATCCACAAAGGACTCGTCCCAAGAGAAACTCAATACCTTTGAGTTGAGGTTAGGGATTGAATAATGACTGAAGCAATAATTACAAATAGAACTATTAAATTAAAGAAAAACATAGGGCCTTTTAGGAAGCTGTACATTCTGTATGCCTGCTGTGTGTTTTCCGGCCTGATTATTCTAATCTTTGCTTACAGGCCGTTGATGATAAAGTTGCACGATGCAGCAAACAGGATATCCGAACTGGAAACGAAACTGTTGAATCAACGCGGTGCCATTGCTGCGTCGGAAAAGTTCGATGTCAAAAGTGGGGTGATGCCGCGAAATGAGGTTCCTCTGGCAATCGCCGAGCTGACTGGAAAAGGAATAGAACTCGGGCTTAATTTTAGTTCTATTTCACCAAGACAGTTACAGGAGACAACACAAGCCGGCATCAGGAAGTTGCCCATTAGCTTTACGATAGAGTCAGAATACAAGAATGTGGGGCAGTTCCTGGCCTATGTTGAAGGATTCTCTCGTACAATTGCGGAAGTAGAAAGCTTATCCATCCGTCCGAGAGAAAATAATCCGCCTAAACTAAGTGTGGAACTTCTGCTTAATCTATATGTGGAAATAGAAAATGAAACGCAATAGGAAGGTGGCCATTTTGATAGTCTTTATGACTGTAGCTATCTTTGTCTGGATACCAAAGGGCAAGAAGACAAAAGATGTTTCGTCAGCCAACTCATCGGTCACCTTTGACCAGGCGATACCCGTGACCAGAGCAGTACTAAGGAAGAGAACCGAATTTGTTGATTGGGGAAGGAATCCTTTTACCTTTCCGCAAAGAGAAGAAAAGATAGGCAGTATTTCTAATTTGGCGCTTGAGGCTATTATTTGGGATGATAAAAAGGCCTCGGCATTCACAAACAATTCAATCGTATATGTCGGCGACAAAATTACTAACAAGACTGTTAAACGGATTGAGCAAAATAGAGTAATTCTCACCGATGGGACAAAGGATTATGTATTGGAATTAAAAAAATGATGGTGACGTGTATAAAAAATTTATATGGACGGACAATCAGGATAATCGAGTTGTACCGGACTTTAAGCGAACTGTCAAATAGAGAGTGATACAGCGAAAACAACACAAACTCTTATGGAAAAGGACCTGATAAAAGTCTTGTTAGTCGAGGATGACGAAGTTGATAGGCGATTAGTTGAGCGGCTTTTGGCCAAGTGTTCGCAGCCTGTCGAATTTACTGTTGAATCAGTAGGGAGTATGTCAGCAGCGGCTGAGTCCCTGGGCAGTAGGGAGTATGACCTTGTGCTGCTTGATCTGGGGCTTCCTGACAGCAGTGGGATTGAGACGGTTCAAAAGATTAACGAAGTTAATCCACGCACATCTATTGTGGTGTTGACAGGATCGGATGATGAGGAAACAGGGCTTTTGGCGATAAAGAGCGGAGCAACGGATTACCTGGTTAAGGGCCAATCATTAGAAAACTTGCTGGTTCGGACGATGTTATACGCTTTGGAGCGTGAGAAGGAAAAGAAGCTGATATTGGAGACCAACCGCCGGTTACAGGATACATCCCATGAACTCTTCAGGGCGAAGCAAGAACTTGAAAAGAAAGCCAACGCATTGCAGAAGACTCAGGAAGAGTTAGAATTGCGGCTTGAGGAACGAATTGTAGAACTTTCAAAAGCCAATGAACTCTTGACCAAGCTCAAACAATCGGAGAGAGCACTGCAGGCCAGCGAAGCAAACCTCCGCAAGGTCATTGTCACCAGCCCTGACGGCATCGTTATTGTTGGCACAGATGGAATCGTGCAGTTTGCCAACGCGGCTGCGGAATCCCTCTTCGGCCACAATGCAGAAAGTCTCTTGGGAGAATTGTTAGGTCTCCCACTTATGAAAGGTGAAGTAGCAGAGATTGATGTTGTCCACGGCGGAGTTTCCGGAACTGCCGAGATGCGGGTTGTGGACACCGAGTGGAGCAGCCAAAGCGCTTATTTGGTGTTGCTTCGAGATATCACTGATAGCAAACTGGCCGAAGAAAAAATAAAGCGGGCTGCTCAGGAATGGAGAACAACCTTTGACTCCATTGCAGATATGATTTCGATTCATGATAAGAATTACAAAATCACCCGGGTCAATAAGGCACTTGCCAACGCTTTTGGAAAGGAGCCCAAGGAACTTATTGGCAAAACCTGTTATGAAGTATTTCATGGCACAAAGCAGCCTTTTCCGAATTGCCCTCATATGTGGAGCCTCAAGACCAAAGAACCAGCCACACTCGAACTTTTTGAACCACGCTTGGGTATTCATCTTGGTGTATCCACCTCGCCGATACTTGATGAGAATGGCGAAGTTACGAGTTCTGTTCATATAGCCAAGGACATTACCGAGCGCAAATTGGCAGAGGACAAACTCAAAGAGGCAAACGAAAAACTAACAGAATATAATCAACTAAAGGACGAATTTGTCTCTACAGCTTCACACGAACTGCGCACGCCGCTTGCAATTATTATGGCAGCGATAAGGATTATGTTGGATGAAATACCAGGTGAAATAGTCGAGAAACAGAGGGATGTTTTAACTACGGCAATGAAAAATGTGCAGGGGCTTTCTAAAATTATTGATTCTTTGCTGAACATAGCCAAGATAGAGGCCGGCAAACTGGATTTGCAAAAAACCGTTGTAAATATTTGTGAGCTCATTAAAGATACGGTTTCTAACTGCAAGGCCCTTGCCCAGGAGAAATCTCTCTCGCTCGATTGCGAAGTTCCTGAACAAAGTATTGATGTTTGCCTTGATCCGGATAGAATTAAGGAAGTTCTGATGAATCTCATTTCCAACAGCATCAAATTTACATCTGAAGGAGGCTGGATCAAGGTAACTTGTACCGACCGAGACGGAGAAGTCTTGGTTTCTGTCCGGGATTCGGGTGTTGGAATCGCAGAAGAAGATATCCCAAAGCTATTTGATAAGTTTACTCAGTTCGGCAGAAAAGCAGGTCCGGGAGAAAAGGGTACCGGCCTGGGACTTGCAATTGTAAAGAAATTAATCGAGATGCACGGTGGCAAAATTGACGTGGAAAGTAAAGTAAACCAAGGCACAATCTTTACAATCTCTCTACCATTAATCACTAAAGCTGTAGCAGAGGCTCTATCTTCGGAAAGAGATGAGTTTGTGGAAAGTATTCTTGCTAATAATTGTTTCCCGTCAGGAGAAGTGGCACAGCATGAGGCATGATGTTAGGAGAGGGCTTCAAGTGTTTTCCTGCATGCAGGAAAACACTTGAAATCAACGATTTCAGCTCCATAATCGGGATCCTTTAATCCCGGAAAGGAGTTGAAAAATGGCAGAATCAAAAGACGTAATAAAACAAATCAGAAAGGCAACCCGCCGAAAATTCTCTGCAGACGAGAAAATCCGAATAGTTCTCGAAGGATTACGGGCAGAGACACCCATATCTGAGATTTGCAGAAGAGAAGGCATCGCAGCCAGTGTCTATTACAAGTAGTCCAAATCATTTCTTGAGGCTGGTAAAAACGGTCTGACCAGGGCTATACTTCGTGATGCCACCAGTGATGAAGTTCGTGGACTTAAGCAGGAAAACTCTGATTTGAAGAAGGCGGTAGCCGAGTTGGTGCTTGAGGTTCAGCGATATAAAAAAAGTCTCGGTATGTAAAAGGGGGAGGTACCAAAGGATGAGCAGAAATGACAAAATGAAATTTATACGCCTCATCGAAGGCTCTGAACTAGGCACCAGTGATGCATTGGCCAGATATGATGTACCGAGAAGTACGTACTATCGCTGGAAGCGAAAGCTTCGCAATCAAGGCATAAAGGGCCTGCAAGATAATAAGCCGTACAGAGCAAGAACATGGAACCAACTGCTGCCCTGGCAGATTGATAAAATATTGGAGTATGCAACTTTCGACCCTGAATATTCCAGCAGAGAGATTGGTCTGTATATTACTGACAATGAAGGCTTTAGTGTCTCTGAGAGTACTGTTTACAGAAGGCTTAAAGAACGTGGACTAATCCCTGAGCCAAAGATTAAAAGATTCCCTGCATCAGATGAATATCATACAAAAACAACCGGAATCAACCAGCTCTGGCAGATAGATGCAACATATCTGAAAGTTGATCGCTGGGGTTGGTTTTATCTTATAACTCAAACTGACCGATTTGTGAATTTATGATTACGGAAAAAATCAAACAAAAATGGCCTACTCTGACGATAACACTTGTAGTACCAAGTGTTTATCATAGGAGAGGCCATATGATTACAATCGGCAG
>Ga0315546_1001314_pt1 | contig 15921 bp, 29 predicted proteins | sample SalMarSW160170MG_FD_203833 | JGI IMG/M metagenome (GOLD analysis project Ga0315546, IMG submission 203833) | Salt marsh sediment microbial communities from the Plum Island Ecosystem LTER, Massachusetts, United States - Salt Marsh Sediment SW1601-170 ... | reverse complement strand
CGGCGGGCAGCCATTGGTCCGCTATACCAGGTTATAGTACAGCTGTAGCCCTGGGGTCCTTGTTTGTCTTATAGAGGGGTATTGTACCCGGGGTGGGGTGCTAGAATGGCGTGAGACGCACTGTAGTGGGTAATGGAGGGGGTGTAGGGACCCGAGGTAGGGGATGATATGGCCTGGGAGGGTAGACAGAAGGTGAGATGATATAGTATAATACCACAAAAGGCGATGAGAGCTCAATCATTAACCGACACGGAGTACCGCCCTCTCTGCGAGAATCCCAAGTGCCCGAAGTATGGGATTCCCATGGGCAAAGCAGGCTTCGGCTGGTCCGGCCGCATAAGGAGGCAGAGATTCAAGTGCTATGGGTGCGGGGGAACCAACATAAAAAAGAACGGCAACGGCTCCTCGCCCGAGGCAATCCCCGACCTAGCCACAGGGCAGGTCGCCCCCCAAGAAGTCACCTTCCCCAGGGCCGGGGGCGAGGACACCTTCCTTGACAAGCCCCTCCGTATATGCCCGGCGGACTCCAACCCCGATATCAACGCCCGGGGGTGCGCCTTCCACCTCAACGGCCGCTGCAACCGCTTCTCCTACCCCTTCGGCTGCCGGCTGGGGCTGTCGGAGGAGGAGTGGGAGGCACTGCCTACGGGTTAAACCCATTGTTCCCCCTCGTCTTTCTGTGCTTCCTCAAGAGTATGTACCGTAGCTGCATCACCACGTAAGCGTTAAAGTTCATTTCCCCAGGGTATTTGTCCACTCTGCGGTCTATGACCTCAATCAGCTCCACCGGGAACCTTATCCTTCTCACTCTTGTCAGCTTGCTTCCCATTGAAGTGTCTAACACCTCTCGCTGTAGTCCAAATCTGGGCTATCCCTACCCCTTATAAGTATATCGCTACACGGATACGCCAGAAGTGGCTCTGGTGGCTTGTGGTGGGGTTTTCATCAGTATCCGCCTACTGTTGGTTCTCCAGCTCTCGAATTTTATCCCATACTTCCGTCATGGAAGGGATATAATCCCAGCGGTGAACCTCCCAGCTGTGCTTATAAAGAATGACGGGGTCTTTCTCGAAGACTGCGGGACTCCACCAGGTAAGCCCATACCCTTTGTGAATAGCCTCGGTCGGAAGAGAGCCGTCTAGGTCGGCGCTGAGTGGTGCCCTTTCAATTGATTTTAGCCTGAACGTCATCTCTTCCCTCCTTTATCGGTATTGCGGTACTAACCACCACTCCCGATATCCTCGTCCACCGCCTCCCTCACTTCCTTAATCGTCGTCTCCTCAAAGAGGAATACCTTTATGCAATCGGCGGTCCCGTTCCGCCTGCGCCACAGGAAGATGAAGTCCGGGTCCATAGTCGTGAAGTAGCCGGCGCAGTGCTGGGCGCCGTTGAGCAATCCCTCGTAGTTCACTCCGGCCTCTTCTCCCTCGCCAAGTTGGCCAGCTCCCCGAACGCCAACACCCCGGTGGCATAGTAGCAGTCCGGCGGCAACCCCATCCCCACGGCCTGTTCCCTGCTGATGGTGGACAGTCTAGGACCGTCCCTGAGCCGCACCTCCATCACCCTGGGGGTTACAGTGGGGAATACCTCTATCTCTATTCCGCTTGGCATCTCTTCCCTTCCCCTGTTGTATTATAGTTTCCCTGTCTGCCCTCCAAAAGGGACCAGAGCCAGGAGAAGCCCAGCAGGTGGGGTACGGCAAGCAGACAATACCAAGTTGAGTGGTAGGTCACCAGATACACGATGCCCACCACACTCAACACCCAAGCTATTAAAAGCCTTTTCATTCCTCCTTCTCCCCAGCCTTAAAAATCAGGTGGGTGAATCCCGCAATAACCCCGACCGCCACCATCGCCCCCAAGGGAACCGCCAGAGTCCAGACCAAGACTGGCGGCATCATTTACCTTAACCAAGCCTCGCCCCAAATTAACTCGTCATGGTACTCCTCCAGTTCCGCTAGGGTGAACTTGACTGTCCCCTCGCTATAAAGGGTGTATCCCCCAGCCCGGAAAGCGGAGGAGCCATAGGGGAGCATCAAATTGAATTCCCCTTCGTGACTCTTCACAAGGCGGAAAGGTGGCGGGGCGGGGTCTTTTGTCTCGCAGGTTACCACCAAATACGGTTCGCCGGTGGCGGTGGAATAACCGTCTATCCTTATCTTGACTTCAGATAAAACAAGCCGTGGCCAGTTGTGCCCGAATAGCCAGCATCTGGCAAGGGGATATCCTTGATGGAGTCCCACGCTTGGGTCAATACCTGTTGGTTAAACTCCTTCTGGTTGCAACACCCGCCAAGCAATAGGGTGAGTATCGCCAGCGCCAAAATAATCAATGTTACCTTTTTCATCTCGTCTTCTCCTTCGCTTCCAGCACCTCCTGGAGGAACTGTAGATAGGACTTTATCTGCGCCGATGTTTTCCCCGGGGCAGGAAGCATCTGGTGTATCTGGCCATCTTCCACGACCGCCCTGTATTCCCCGACTTCGACCTCGAACACCTTGTGTTCTTTAAGGGCCATTATCTCAAGTCCTCCCCCGTCATATCGATTACGTTCCCCTGGCACAATTCGATGAGCCTGGACACGGCTCCCTCCCCTATCCTATCGGCCAGAGTCTCCTCGTTGCCCTCCGCCTCTATGGGCCTGTTGGTGGTCACTATCACCGGAAGCTGCCACTCAAGCCTTCTGTCAAAAACAGTCCAGTATGTCCCCCTGATCCACTGGCTCGGCGGATCCACCCCGACGTCGTCAAGTACCAAAAGCTGGGTAGAGAGTACCCGGTCGAGGATGTCCGCCTCGGTTATCTCATCCCTGTCGGCGAATGTCCGCCTTATCTCAAGCATCAAATCCCGGGCTTTCTTAAACAGAACCGGGTACCTGAGCTCATGCAGGACATGGTTTGCTATGCAAGCTGATAGGTGAGTCTTGCCAGTGCCGTTGCCGGGCGAGTAGAAAATGAGGCTCGGGGAATCTGCGCCGAGCTTCTCGGCGTATTTCCTCGCTATCCTAGATGCCCTCGGGTTGAGGTTGGGGTTGGAATTGGCGAAGGTCACATCCTTCCACTTCGGGGGTATCTGGGCGAACCGGATTAGCTCCCGGTACCGCTCCTCACACTGCTCCGCCTGCTTGGTCTTTTCGTCTTCCTCCTCCTGGAGTATGTTCTTGTCAGCGCACTTGTTGCAGTATTTCCGTGTCCCTATACCGAGGTCAACAGCCTCGAACTCATCGCCACAGTCTAGGCACAACTTCTCAATCTTCTTCCCCAGCCGGCTCGTTTCCCTTGATAGTGGTGATGGATCGTGCCCTCTGGGGCTTGGTTTTTTGCCCATCGTTTGCTCCTTTAAGTATTGCTCCTATCTGGTTCTTAACCGACTGCATATCAAGATGCTTCTCGGACCAGAACTTGTCCTTCTTCATCTTGTCGTAAGTTCCCAGTATCTGATCCGGGGTGTATCCCTGTTCTAGTATCCACTTGATAGCCACAGATTCCTTGCCCCGGTTCGGGCTGGCGTAGTCCCTCCTCTTTCCCAGCCCCCCCCAAACCTGCCGCATCGACTGTCCCAACTCACCATTGTCGTCTTCCTCAGGCTTCTCATCGTCTGCACCCTGCCTATAAGGCTTCTGGCGTTGGTACTCCGACTGGTAGGATTTCCAGTTCACTACACGGATACCGTTGCCGTCCTCCTTCGTCCTGCCCTCCTCGTTGCACTTCTTGAGAGTTCTCTCAAATAACTCGAGGGGAATATTCAGACGGTTAGCAACGAACGAGTGGGGAAAAGGCCTGTCGTCCTTGTCGGCAATCAGCCCCGGCGTGCTACATATCGCAGCGAAGTTTAGGATATCGTACCACACCCCCCGCTCGTCTGACTCCAGTTGCCACCTAATGCTCCCATCAAGGCAATCAACTGGGTATAGCTTAATCCAGGGTCTTCTCCATCCGCCTCTCATCAGTCAGCCTCCTTGCTCCCATCGGGGTCGATTTTTTCCTGCCAATAAGCGGCGTAATGAATCAAGGCCTCGGAGACAAGCTCACTTTGAGATTTATCAGGAAACTGCCCCCGAAGCCAAGCCAATCGGTGTAGAGGAAACGACATGACCGTTATAGTAATCTGGGTGGTTTTAGCCTTCATCGACATATCACACATTATACACTAAGATTATAAAGTTGTCAAGACCTTCTTTGTAACCTTTGTTGTAACTTCAGTCGCACCCATCACAACTTTAATTGTAACATTAAAAATCACTTTCCCTACTCTACTCTCCCTCTCCCTCTGACTCTCTTTAAGAAGGGGTTGTTAAGGGGGAGAGGCCAGCTCCGCCCCCACCTTCTTCGCCTCATGCAACAGTCCGGGGTTGGGGTTATCGCACAGAATCTTCAACTCCGTCTCAGTGTAGACTGCGGAAATCTTCTCTATGGACTCGAGCTGGTGCATAATCCGCTCCCTCTCGCTCGTCAGGAGGGGCGGGTGATTCCTGGCTAGGGCTATTGTGTCGCCGTCCAGCGCCTCGCACTTCAGGAGGCACCAGCCCTGCGACCTGAGGAGGCTCCTCGCCTTCCCGGCCGTCTCCTCGGCGAGGGCCATTGCGGTTTCTTCCGCCGTCGGTATCTTGGTCATTTTGTCGGCATCTCCTGTCTCAATTTCCGCCTTGTCTGCTCACCATAGCCAGTCCAAGCGACGCAGGATTGAGGTAGTTGGTGAAGTATCGGCGCAAGATTATCTTTGCAGAACACCGGTATCCCCGCCTTGTCCGCTGCCCCAATAATCTCCTCCACCCACTCAATCTTGGGCGGCTTGTAGGGCTTGGTCTGGGCGCCGATGATGAGCTGGTTAATACCCGCATCTTCCGGTTCATTTTGCAGACTTATTGATGCCCCCAAGACCCAATCTAATAGCGGCTCAAGGCTCAAGAATTTGACCCTAGCCTTAATATCTCTCAGGTATTCGCAAGCGTGAAGGACTTTATTTCTATCTGTAGCCGTTACCCCCACCCAGCAGTTATCGGGGAAGGAGTGTCTGCACCTGTGGCAAGCCGGGCATAGATAAAGTACCTTGTCTGGTTCTACTTTACCATGTTGCCCGTCTAGGTGGTGGCGGTGCAACTTTGCGTATTTACCGCAGTCAAAACAGTACCCGAAGGAGGCTTTGTATTTTGAGGTAGTGGGGGAGGCTTCCCGACACACGGTGGCACTCACTTGTCTGCCCCCTTCCCCTCTGATGTGGGAAGGGCAGAATTTATGTAAAATGAATACTAACCCTGAGTAGTGGAACATAGAGATGCCTTTTATCCGTCAGCTGTCCTTCTCTTAGTCTCGCCTGAGCCAAAGGTGGCGGAGCGTAATAGCTGGTGCTTGTTGCCTAGTCTCGACATAGCTAAAGGTTCTCGAGTGCTGACTAATATGAACGACTTCGTTATTCTTGCCAGGCTTGGAGTGTTTGCAAGGATAGGGTGCTGTAATGGTAAACCACTTTTTTACAGGCGAATTGAGGGCTTTATTCAGCTTGGATGCTATTGTATAGCCATTACGGGCATAGCCGATCATCAGTGCATCTGTCATTGCCCAAGCGTATTCGCCACAAACGAATCGGGTAATACCCTTGCCGCAATAGTGAACACTGATAGAGTGGCTGATGTCCACCGGCTTACATTCAACAAAAAGCCAATCTTGCGACGGTTTGAACACATCACGACCGTAAAGGCCGATGAGTAAATCGGGCATTTTATCGAGCTTAGATCCATCGTAATTGCATACCTTCCCCTCACGTGCGATGGTCGTAAACAATTGACGGTCAAATCCATCAACGAAACCTTTGTTAAATACTCCATCTAAGAGCCGTTGGTAGAGTTTGCTGGTGATAACATCTTCAGTTGCGCTATGCAAGTCAAATCCGGGCTGCGGATGCGTCCGCAGTAAGTCCCAAGCTACACATAATGCTTCTTCCACCACGAGGAAAATCGGTAGTGAAATTGGAGGATGTGGTAATATTGTGCTTGTTAATCCCTTGTTATAAAACGAAAGTCCCACACTTAGTCCTCAAAAATACTCATATTATGGCGGACGATTTCAGCACCGAGAAGCCGAGCACGGCTTGGCGTCCAATACCGATACTGATTTACAAGGCCAACAAGTATACCTTTCTCGACCATGGCGGACGATTTCAGCACCGAGAAGCCGAGCACGGCTTGGCGTCCAATACCGATACTGATTTACAAGGCCAACAAGTATACCTTTCTCGACCAGTTGAATGATACGAGTCGTGCCGGTGTCTTCTGCCAGTTGCAGAATCACATTACGAAACAACTCACCTGGTTTAGCGATGTCTCGGCCTCTTTCACCGATGAGCAAGATGGTGAACGGCGCTTTTTTCTGTAGAGATACATCGTCCATTTTCCAAAGGTTAACTTGTGGCTCCTTACCAAGCACCTTGAAAAACGGATAAATCACAGACTCTAACCGCCGTCGGAATGTCTCGTACTCTTTATCTTTTGGTGTACTACATGCACGCATTCTCGATTCTTCATATGGTAAACAAACGTCAAGTGTGTCTCTGATGACTTCCATGTCAAGCTCATCAAGACCATAAAGGCTTCCAAAAAATGCATCGATTTCTGACATTACGGTCATGTCGTTATGTAGCAGACGCTTCGATAATACCGTTATAAGGTTTCTCTTCTCTTCACTAAGATTTGCAAGTGGAATAATCGGACAATCATCCAGATCAGTTTTGTATACCACTCGCCGCTCTGTGCCAAACACTGGAGCCGTCATTAAGACATAATGAATCCAAATAAGCGAATGACAGAATAAGAATAGATACTGGGCTAGTAATTCTCCATCTGGATGATCGACTGATGAATAGCCGTAGAAGTCCTGTGAGAAAGCCACATCATCGAGGCTAAGAAACGCCCAACAATTTGTACGGTCAGAGCCTGGTGACTGTTTCACTAAAACTAGTGGCGCCCGATAAACTTCACGTTTCCGAGGACAAAAAGCTGTAGCAAATGTAAATGGTTGAAGTTTGCTGCTGTCCACTAAAAATTGCCCTTTGAAATTAGCGGTGAAGTTAGGCAATCCGTTAAGAAAGCTCGCATCATGTTGCTGCTGGTTTGGTTTTATCATATAGCCGGTACAACTTGTGAGCCCCAAGTCAGTTTTCCAGTAGTCACTCACTCGACGACCTTGTGCGGATTTCACACGACGAACAACATCGATATCTAGAGCAGTACCCACAGCCAAAGCTTTCCAAAGCCAAGTCTCGTCGAACACGGATTCAACCTCGACTTGTTGAGACGATTTAGAATCGATTCGCATTTCGCCCTTGCGATTCAGTGCCTTGTCATACTGTAGTGTTATAAAGCGAATGACCTGCGTATTCTTTGGTCGATGGTTTCGTGCAAAGAAGAGCAGGAACGGTTGGCTCATCTTCGGCCAAACCGCTGTGTCGGACAGATTCGAACCATTGATGATACCCGTCACTTCGATGAGCCGGAACACTATTTCACGAGCGTTGCGTGGGATATCTTCCTGTTTAAGCAAAATCCTCGCAGGTAAAACCATTGCAATGCGTCCGCTAGGCTTACTCCACTCGGTAGATTTCCAAAGGAACGGCAGGTCGGGCGCAGAGTCAGGGTTTTGGTAATTGCGTGCCATCATGGTCTCACCTTTTCGCTCAATGATGGATTTGCTGATAGTGGTGAGCTCGGTTGCGAGTGACTTGTGCTCTCTGGACAGGCTTGTCCATGGAGGATTACTAAGCACAAGATCGTACTGCCCGTTAAATCGGCTGCCAACATGGCTACCGAGACTACCAATTACAGGTCCGTCTTCAGGATCAACGCCTTGACGGCGATGGTTGAATAGTACTTTACCATTTAGTTCTTTAAATATTAATTTCTCAGGCGGAATTGGTACTGGGTCAAGTTCGATAGCCGTGAGGTAAAGAGAGAGGGCTGTAAGCTTCAGAGCAGAATCACTAACATCGAAGCCAGTAAGTTGCTTTTCTAAAATATTTCGTATAATTTTGGTGTCGGGACGCCCATTAACTTTCCACCACTCACGATAAAGACGTCTAAAAGCCAACACTAGGAAAACCCCTGCACCGCAGGCAGGATCGAGTACACGAGCCTCGTGCGTCTTAGGTAATCCATCAAAAGCTTCGTCTACCAGCACAGCAGCGATTTTCCGTGGTGTATAGTAGGCGCTAGTTTCCCTCGCACTGCGATTCTCCCACTTCCAGCAAAATGCCTCATAAACTTGACTGAGCAAGCCAACAGGTACATGTGCGAAATCGAAATCTTTCCATCCCAACTTCGCTTGATATCCTTCAGCGCCAACCATCTGTAACCCTTTAAGGATTGCGCTCAAAGGCATAAAAACTGAGTTAGACCGCCTAGCTATGTCATTAAAGAACTTAAGACTTCCACCATCTTCCAAGGGCAGGAAATCTCCATTGAAAGTTTGATCGAGCCACTGACTGGTTGCATGAGCATTAGCTGCATTATCAAAGCAAGACTGCAGGCCGCCAGCTTCCGGGGCGATATTTTTAGTATCGGACTCTGTGACAATTCTTCGATCGCAAAGAAAACGAAAGAACAAAACACGACCAATAAGCGATAGGACGTTTTGTCGTCCCAATATCTGAGCCAGGCGATCAGCTCCCTGATTTAGGAGATTTAGCATTCCCTTGAATACATAGTTTGCCTCGTTCGGCTCACCTGTACCATCGTAACGCCCCTGAGCTAGTCGAGAAAAGAACATCGGTGCCTCGTCGGATTTAGCTTTGTACAATCTCCATTCCGAGGTACGTTCTGAAAGATGTACAGGTGTGACCAATAGTTCTCCAGGACGTACTCGGGCAAGATAAGAGGGGTCACCTCGGCAAGCGAGAATACGGCGGAGATCGTGGTATTTGATTTTTTCCTCTCCGGGAGACAGCAAAAGTCTGCTTTCGTTCACGAAGAAGAGTAATGGGCGACTTTGACTTTCCGCTACACCGTCGAGAAGCGGTTCATTCTGTCGATCTGGCCTTCGTGGTTCGACTAAATCCAGATATTCAAGAAGATCCGGGGATGTGGATTCGGTAAATAGCCGTATGTTCTGGCTGGCGACGCCGTAGTACTGGAGTTCCTGTTTCAGGTCCAATGCGCCCCTTATCTCCATATTGTTTATGGTTCCTTGCTCTTCACTACGGAGAGCATCGAGTTGGCGGTTAGGGCCAGCTCGTCTCCTTTTTCGATGCCGTGTTCCTTCGCCCACTCTTCGGGAATTGTTATTGCGAGGCTGCCGCCCTGCTTGATGACCTTCCTATAGCTGTGTATGATACCATCTTTCTTCGTTGTCTTTCTTCGTCGCTTTGCCATTACAATTCCTTATATATATTATAACACAAAAACATACTACTACAATATATAGTTGTCAATACCTTTTTGCCCCGATTCCGCCCCATCCTAGAAATCACCCCAGCTTCGTCTTCCCCTTCGCCTCCAGCACCTCCTCCAAAAAGATGTAAGACTTTATCTGGGCCGATGTTTTCCCCGGGGCAGGAAGCGTCTGGCGTATTTCGCCGTCCTCGACAATCGCTGAGTAGTTCCCGACCTCGACCTCATACACCTTGTGCGGCTTAAGCACCACTTCGGATTCTCCTTTCAGATCTCATTGCCCGCCTGATTCGGCGCCGCTCTCTCGGGTCTGGCCTGTAGACCTTGCACCCACACCCCGGGCGGTGGCACCTCCCGCATATCACGCAGTGGTGGTGGCCGCAGTCGGCGCAGTGGTAGGCGGTGTCAACCGGGATGTGATCCCTCGTCAGATTCTTGTTGCTGGTGGGCATCGACGGCCCTCCTCACCTCTTTAATCATTGTCTCCTCATAGAGGAATATCTTGATACACTCGGGGTTGCCGTCCCGGCGGTGCCATAGGTAGACGAAGTCCGGATCCATTGTCGTGAAGTACCCTGCACAGTGCTGGGCGCCGGTGAGCAGACCCTCGTAGTTCATCTTGGTGCTCTCCATATCATTTGACTGTCATTCTGCGCCCAGGATACCTGAAGGGGTGCCTCAGGGTCGGTATCTGGATAACAAAAGCCTTCTTTACCCTCTTGAGTATCCTGAAGTTGCTGTAGTACTTGTCGTTAGCCGATAGGAAGACGACAACCTCGCCCTTATAGTGCTCGGCTATGGATTTTGCCATTTCAACCGCCGTCTCAAGCTCGCTGTCGCTGTACTTGGCCAGAACCCTGTACAACCCCTTTTTGCTGCCCGGGACCCCGACTCCTATCATTCTGGTTTCCTCCTATTCAAGTTTCCGGGGCCTCCCCCGCCTCCCGCCACGGATTTTGCCGGACTTCTTCCCGCCCTTGCGGTTGGACTTCAGGGCGTATAGCTTCTTGGGGGTTTTCCCCTGCAGCCTAGCGAAGTCCCTCACGCCGTTGTGGGGGCAGGGCAGTCCGGTGTCTTTGCACAACAACGCCCTTGATTTAATGTCGCACCTATCGCCCTTAGTGCACCTGCCGAAGTTGAGCTCGTCTATCATCCAGTGCGGGACGCAGCCATTGGTTTTCTTTGCTGTCCGCCCGGACAAAGGTGGCTTGGAGCCAGCGTATGTCCGATTCGCCGGGTGCTTGATTCCGTTGGCTATGTAGCCGGCCTCCCGCTTTCTAGCGGCGCATACCACGCACAGCCCGCCCTTTTTTGCCACCAGGTTATCTTCACAGACGGAGCAGGGGTAGAGGGGTATGGTCACGCCGTTGCGGTATCTCCTTGTCGGTCTGCCGTCGGCTAGTTCAAGCATTGCCCTAACTCCTTCACTTCGCCAAGCACCAGAGCTTGGTGATTATCCTCTCCCCATTGTACTCTACGATGGCGGTCCGGCGGGGGCAGAACTTGACCACTCTCACCACCGAGCCGTGGGGTATCCGGCTGCCCATTATCCTTGTCCACCTGTCACCCTTGAAGACTCTCTGTGGCCGGATGTCGACCTTCCCGTATGCGTATGTTGGGCTGTCGGGTTCAAAGAATCCTAGCATCCCTCTACAAGGCACTGGCTCTCTATATGGCACGGGGTCTTTCAGGAGATAGCCGTATCTGCCCGTGAACCACGGGTTTTCGCTCTCGGTGACCTGCCCCATTATCGTGACCTCGCCGATTATGGCACCCCTCGGTAGCTTGTTGGAGTACATCACCATCGCCGAGCCGTAGGGAAGCCCCAGCTTGTGGAAAAGCTCCAGTGCTTCCTCTATCGGGTCCTCCCTCGTGGAGCAGTGAACGCATATCCTCTGGGGGAGTTCGAAGTTCTTCGGCAGGGGTCGGTTGCGGTTCTCCATGTTCTTCAGAATGACCTTCCCGCTGTCCTCAACCCTTGAGGAGCCATCGGGATTTTTGACCTCGACCCCGTAGGGTATCCCGTAGATTATCATGTATGCCCAAGGTGGGCGGATTGACAATGTTTTCATCTGCCTCTAACTCCTGAGAGGGACAGCCTCCACTTCACTCCCCCTTTTTTAATATCCTCATCTACTGCCTCCCTCACTTCTTCAATCGTTGTCTCATCAAAGAGGAATATCTTTATACAATCAGGGTGGCCATTCCGCCGGTGCCATAGGAAGATGAAGTCCGGGTCCATCGTTGTGAAGTAGCCAGCGCAGTGCTGGGCGCCGGTGAGCAAGCCTTCGTAGTTCACTCTGGCATCTCCTGCCTGTAATAGCCCTCTTTGTTGAAGGCAAACTCCGTCTCCGGGGATTGGTAATTGACCAGTTCCAGCAGGTTATCCTTCAAAAACACGGGTATTCCCGCCTTATCGGCGGCTCGGACTATCTCCTCCACCCATTCAATCTTGGGTGGCTTGTAGGGCTTGGTCTGGGCGCCGATGATGAGCCAGTCGAGAAACTTGCCTACCCAAAGCGGGAAGGTAATCGGTCCCGCCAGATAGGGCTCCACGGAGACGAACCTGACCTTGGCCTCGATGTCCGCTAGGGCTCTGGTCGCCTCGCAGAAAGCCCTCGGATCTGTGGCCGTCACCCCAACATAGCAATGGTCGGGGAAGGGCGAGAACCGGGGGAGGTTCTGGGGGCAGTTGGTGAGGAGGTAAATCCGGTGCCTCGGGTGCCGGCGTATGAGCTCAAACATAGCATCCTGCCATGCCCTCGGGACCCAGTCCCCGGCCCACTCCCCCATGATGTTTAGGAAGACTCCCACTGGCTCCCTGCTCTTGGTAAGGAAGCGGTCAAGCTCTACTAGGCGGTCAGGCCAAAAACGGGGGTAGAAGGGATCATCCTCGGGGTGTAAATATCCTGCCTTGTCTCTTCCAAGCAGCTGAAAACCTGTCATTGAGGCAGTATTCTCATTCGCCAGATATCTCTTCTTCAGCCGCCCATTAGCCAACTTACTGGCAAAGCAGTAATCGTGTCCCAACAGGCAGCCGGTTATCAGGCTACAGGTATACCCCAGTGTCCCATCTGGGTTCTGGACCCAGCTATCGTTGTGTGTTGCTCTGTTCATCACTTCACCTCAACCTTTATTCCCGCCTCCACGAACAAGGCAAAAGCCTTATCCTTATCAGCATAGTCTCCCGAGCTGACAAACCGCTTTATCTTGGCATTGACCAGCATCTTGGCGCACAATATGCAGGGGGTGTGGGTGCAGTAGACGGTGCTGCCCTCGAGGCTGACGCCGTGCAACGAAGCCTGGATGATGACATTCTGCTCGGCGTGGATGGCCCGGCATACCTCCTGGCGAGTCCCAGAGGCGATTTTCAGCAGGTCCCGCTGGCAGCCCAGCTCCAGGCAGTCGGGGAACCCGGACGGGGCGCCATTATAACCGGTGGCCAGGATATGCTTGTCCACCACCGCCACCGCCCCAACTTGGTGCCGCCGGCAGGTTGACCGCTCCGCCACCACTGCGGCTATCTTCAGGAAGTATTCGTCTACGCCGATGCGGGCATCTCTCATTTCCCCCTCCTGCTTAATTCTTCCTCTGCTTCATCTTCTGCCCGGCCCAATAGCTCAGCAAATACGGCGAGCTGGTCGTCTGTTAATACGCTGAGGTCACCTTGAAGGTAGAGAATCATCACCTGTCTTTCTGCTTCTGTCATCTTAGTCTCCTTTTTCGTCAATACCCGCCTACTGTTTAATCAACGTAAGCCCGGTTATTCACTCCTGCGTTCCTATGGGGATGGCTGCGATTCCGTACAGCCAGGTGCCATTGATCTAAAACCAGGGGATTATGGTCCGGCGCTCTAACCTTGCCCTTAACAATAGGAGCCGCACAGGGCAGCCCAAAGACGGAGTTATAAACCACGAATGTCGCCTGGTGCCGGGTGGCTACGCCGTTGTAAACAAGTTCGTGGTTCCTATAAAGGTGATTAAGCCTATATAATCCATAGCGCATCAGGCTATCCCACACATTGAAATTCGGTTCCCGGTTATAGAGGATAAAGTACCAGTCTCCCTGGCGCTTCACATCAAGCCCCTGAGCGAAAGCGCTTTTAACCTTCTTGGGCACAAGCCAGCTTAGGGCTTCGTTAATCGTCTGGCACCGCAGGGTAACCTGCACGGCATAGGGTCTTCCTTCATCCATTCCTAAAAGGAACTGAGCCAGACTAGCTTTAATATTGTTCAAACTGATGGTGATGAGCATAGCCTGATAGCCGGCATCTTTGACCTCAATAATCTGAGCGTGGGTGTGGGGTTTATAACCCTTGCTGTAGTGACACGGTCCCTCCCGGAGGACTATCTTACCGCCCTGGATTTCTGGGTTCCTCTTGTGGTTGCTGAAATCAGCTGGGCATAACCACTTTTTGACGCCTCCACGCCCTGAATCCGCACTTTGGCGCCTTGATCCCCACCAGGGGCGTACCTTAATGGGAAGGTTTAGCTCCCTCCCCAGTTCCTCCAGGGTGATTCGTTGGGTCTCCACCTGTCTAACATCAACCGCAGTTACCATTGGTTACCTCCCTCGGGGTGATATTCTTCCAGCCTCCACCCCGGTGTCCCGACTCCGAGCTGGGGTCGCTGACTACCGGCGTCAGTTCCCTGACCCAGCAGTCACCGATCAGCCAACCGGCCTTCTCACAGGCTTCCTGGGCTGAGCCAGCTTCGCCTTCCCACCACTCCCCGGTAACCCTGTTTCTCATCCTGTACCGCTTCATGTCTTAGCCTCCCCTGGTAGTGGGTCATTAAAAAAGACTAACTTGCCCGCTCGCATTCTCTTTAGTTGCTTCAAGGCTTCGGTGCCTAGCCCCTCTGCCTCTTTGGCTTGTTCCCTTGTCCCCTCAAACCTTCCCTTCTTTAAAGCCCCCAAGGTCCTGATACCTTCGTCTATGGTTATGCCCATCTCTTGTCTCCTTCATCAATATTGCGATACTATTTAGCCGCACCCTCAACCGCCGCTACCTTGGCCCCCAGGGTCTTCTTGGCTTCATGGGCCACCCTTATAAATTCCCCCTCCTCTACAGCCTCGAGCCCGATGAGGTCCTTCAGGGTGTGCCCCTGGGCCAGGTAGTCGTCGGCTCCCACCTTCTCCCCCCCGGCGCCGGGGGGCAGCTTGATAATCCTTACCTTTGCCCCCTTCCGCTTCAGGTGCTCGCTGAGGCGGTTGAGCGCCAGCACCACGTGGGGGTTTGAGGAGCTGTCCGAGTCGAAGACCAGGTAGGCGAGCCTGTCCTTGAGGGTGATGTAGTCGAAGTCGGCCAGTATCGTCGTGCCGCCGAGGGGATTCCTGCCCTTGAAAGCCCAGACCCCGGTGAGCCCCACGGCGCAGGCTCCCTGGGTGGCCAGGGCATCAACCTTTTTAACCCCCTCCGTGAACCAGACGGGGACCTGCGGGTTGCCCAACTGCGGCCGGCAGCGGGGCGGGACATCAAGGCGGACCGATGAGTTCAGGGGGTTCTCATACTTGATGGGCTTGCCCTTGGCGTTCTTGCGCGGGGTGTCCGGGCGGTATTGGTGTCCGACCACCGAGCCGTCCACGCCGTGCAGGGGAATAAGGATGCCCAACCTTCTTTGCTGCGCTTTGCTGAAGCCAACCTCTTTAAGCTCCTGCTTCCCCAGCACCGACCTGTAGCCGCGCTCCCTGATTATCTCAATGGAGATGGCGCTTGCCTTAAGGTGGTCCAAGTGGCTCTGCCCTAGCTCCGGGATTTCCTTAGAGAATACATCCGGCATATTTATCCTTTCGATGCCAAGCTTTGCTCTTCGAGATACCCAGCCCTGACCTCTAGCTTGAGCCGCTTACAGGTTTCCTCTATGGCTGCTAATGCCTTGTCCGCTAAGTCAACCGCCGCCTTATCCTTCTCCTTGTTTATCTGCCAGATATCCCCACAGTAGCGCCTTAGCTCTACTGTCTGCCCTTCTACTACATAGGTAGCAAGGGCAAAAACATAGTGTATGTTGGTTGAGATTTTTGTGACCTCGAAAAGCTTCGTACACCGGACTATCCGGCGGTCAATCTTCTCTGCATCCTTCTCTAGCTCGGTGCAAAACTCCTCTACCCGGTTAAACCTGACTTTCATTTCTCCCTCCGTTTGATATTTGAGTATTATTCCAGCGAAGCCCCCTGCCGTTTCTGAGGAGCCACTGGACGGCTTGGTTGAAATCGAGCCCGTGCTTATTCTGGATTGAGAAGACGGCGTTCCGAAATCCTTTTTGGCGCTCTTCACGAGTTAGTTGATGCCGCCTTATCCCTTCGCTTGCCATTGCGCCAGCCATTTAATTTTTCCCCCTCTCCCAACCCAGGGCTTTCAGCCCACTCAGGACTATCAAGATGCCGTCGTCCCTCTCAATCATCAGGCCGGCGTCCTCAATTATCTCCGCCTACCCGGTCAAGGACCAGGTGCATCCAGTTGACCCCCTGTTTGCCCTTAAATAAAAGCCACATTCTAGCGCTTTTCATTCCTCTGTCTCTCCTGGCAGTAGCCCGATAATAGCTAGGT
>Ga0315546_1001305_pt1 | contig 16034 bp, 19 predicted proteins | sample SalMarSW160170MG_FD_203833 | JGI IMG/M metagenome (GOLD analysis project Ga0315546, IMG submission 203833) | Salt marsh sediment microbial communities from the Plum Island Ecosystem LTER, Massachusetts, United States - Salt Marsh Sediment SW1601-170 ... | reverse complement strand
GCATTTAGCAGGCGTGCCTGCGTCTCACAGACGCCGGTCTCTACCTCGATTCCCGCGTTGCGAAGCTGCTCAATGCCTTTGCCGTTGGCGTGCTCCGAGGGGTCAATCGCAGCCACGACAACCTTTGACACCCCAGCATCAATTATGGCTTCTGTGCAGGGGCCGGTCTTGGCCTGATGACAGCACGGCTCAAGAGTAACATACATCGCAGCTCCCTGCGGACTAACACCCAGCGTTTTGCAATCTTGAAGAGCGTTTATCTCGGCGTGGGGGCCGCCGAATTTCTTGTGCCAGCCCTTGCCGATAACCTGACTGGCTTTTACTAAAACGGCCCCGACCGCCGGGTTCGGCTCAACCGAGCCGATGCCTCGCTGCGCCAGTTTCAGTGCCACTTGCATATATTTCTCATCTTGGTTAATAATTAATTCTCTCTTATCCTCTATTTTGAAATAATTTCCGGATTTCCGTTTATTAGAAAACTTATAAATTTATCTTGTGTTAGAGTATATGTACCAATTTCTCTTAAGCTCATATTTCGAGGAGAAGGTATAAGGATTGCAAATTCAACGGTACCATGATTTCGCTCTTTTTCATTCATAGCTGGTTCCGCACCTGTTCCATTTTGAACAGAGATACAATACTTTATTTGATTAATTGCATCACACCACCTATGATATGCTTTCGGAGTGTCATAGAGAGTGCATCCACGATGAAAGGCAAAACGAGACCCCTGTGTCCATACCTTTCTAATTTCTGTTTCATCCCTCATTCTCCCAGTTTTTTTATCCTTAATTTTACGACCTGTTTTAACACGACGATCTGTTTTTGTAATATCCAAGCAGTCATTGAAACAAGAGGGAACATATATAAACCATTCGTCATTATCAATCAGAGCGCGTTCTGGATTTTTTAATAATTCAGTATGTCTTTTCTCTTTTGTCGGATACCGTCCTTCTTTTTCCAAAAACTTTTGGGTTATAAGTTTTTTGAGAAGTTTTAATGAGTCTTCTTTTGATTTCATTTTTTTAAAACTGCCTTTTCAAAAGCTTTCTTCGCTTTTCTTACATTTTTCTGTGCCTTTTTCAGAAGTATTTCTGACTCACTCAATTCGGAAAAGAGTGAGGGGATGGTTGTTGTCTTTAAGTGTGAGCAGATTTCATTTAAAATCGCTTTCTGACTACTATCATAGAGAATCGAATCATCACCATTTATCATCCGCATTACATGCTTACACAGTTTTCGATGATCACCTGCTGGGCAGGAGCAAAAAGCAGAGATAGAGTTTTCATCAATGTAGAATCTTACCGTATATGGATTACCGGAAGAGCTTTTAGATAAGATTTCAATATGGCTTTTTGTTTTCATGAGTCACCCCTCCCTCCCTCCCTGACTGAGAATTCTGGCGTATACGCTGGAAGAATTCATTCTCATCGATGACTTCGACGCCCAGTTTTTGAGCTTTTTCGAGTTTGCTTCCTGCATCATCTCCAGCGATGAGGTATGTGGTTGTTTTACTTATATTGGAGGACGCTTTTCCTCCGTGGTCTTTGATCGTTTGCTCTATCTGCGTGCGAGTAAAGTTCTTCAGTTTTCCGGTCACGACAATGGTCATTCCCAAAAGGACGTCAGAGCCCTTTTTCTTTGGTGTTTGTGGTTTGACACCCGCATCTAATATTTCGCGAATGACTGCACAATTTTCAGCATCATGCAGATAGTCATAAATACTTTGCGCCATGCCTGTGCCAATCTGGTCGGTGGCTTCCAGTGTTTTCTCTCTTATCTTTTTTGGAGCATCTTTTGGTGCTTTTTTCGGTGCTTTCATGAGAGCCTTGAGTGAACCGAATTTATCAGCGAGTATTTGGGCAGAATGTCCACCGACATTTGGAATCCCCAAAGCCGCTATCAATCGCCAAAGTGGATGTGTTTTGCTTCTTTCTATTCCAGCTATGACATTTTCTGCGCTTTTTGTACCCATCCGCTCTAACTGAGATAACTTGTAAATATCAAGTTTATAAATATCCGCAAAATTCTTGACTAATTTCTTATCAACAAGTTGTTCGATTAAGGCCGGACCTAATGTGTCGATATCCATTTGTCCTTTGCCAACAAAGTATTCCAAGCGTTCTTTCAGTTTAGCAACACAATTTGTATTATCACAGCGCAGATACACACCACTATCGTCTTTTTTAACTTGGCCGCCACATGTTGGGCATTTCGTAGGAATCACAAAGGTTTCACCAACAGAGGATTTCCGGTTTTGTATCTTCACATTAAGAACTTGTGGTATTATCTCGCCAGCCTTTTCGATTATGACAGTGTCGCCGCATCGAACGTCGAGCTTTGCGAGCATGTCGAAATTATGCAGACTCGCCCGCTTGACTGTTGTTCCAGCCAACAGCATCGGTGTCAGATTTGCTACCGGCGTTAAAATACCGCTTTTGCCGACTTGTACATCTACTGATTCGACTACCGTCTCGGCCTGCTCGGCAGCAAATTTGTAGCTTATACACCATCTTGGCGCTCTGCCGGTTGTGCCTAAAATTTCGTAATAGCTAAGCTGGTCGATTTTGATAACAAGCCCATCAATCTGATAATCCAGTTCAAATCTTTTATTTTTCCATTTATTGCATATTTCAATTACCTTATCGATGTTTTCTGCTTTCTCGATATTTGGATTGACAGGTAGTCCGATTCTTTTGAATTTCTCAAGGCTTTCATAGTGAGTTTTCGCAAATTTTTCGCTCACCTGACCCAGTGCGTATGCAAAGAAGGACAAACTTCTTTCCGCTGTGATTCTCGCATCTAACTGCCTCAGCGAGCCTACCGCTACGTTTCTCGGGTTAGCAAACAAAGATTCGCCCTTCTTTTCCTTTTCTTCATTTAGTTTTTGAAATGATACTTTAGGCATATACACTTCACCACGTACTTCAAGCACATCAGGAGCGTCTTCTGCCAGCCGCAACGGAATGGCTTTTATAGTTTTGACATTATTTGTAACATCATCTCCTTTTGTGCCGTCACCCCTCGTAGCACCAAGTACAAGAACCCCTTTTTCGTATCGCAAACTTATTGCAAGGCCGTCAATTTTAAGCTCTACAACGTAGCTGTAATCTTTCGTTCTGAGTCCCTTTTCGATTCTTTTATCAAATGCTTTAAGTTCCTCGGCGCTGTATGTATTGTCGATACTCAGCATTTGAACTGCGTGACTGACACTCTTAAAGCCTTCGAGAGGCTGCCCGGAAACTCGCTGTGTAGGCGAATCTGCTGTTATAAGTTGCGGATTGGCCTCTTCTAATGACTTCAGCTCAGCAAAGAGCTTGTCATATTGCGAGTCGGAAATTTCGGGCTGAATGAGCACATAGTATAGACGGTCGTGCCTTCTAATCTCGGTACGTAGCCATTCAATCCGTTTTTTCACATCAACCGCCATACGATTTAAGTTTATACTCTCGACGGTCCCATTTTGCAACTGCTGAAACAGCAATTTTTGTTTGACGCACCGATGCTTACCGCCATATTATAATAGATATGTATCGGTTTATCCGAGAAAAGAAACGTAACTGATACCTCATTTCACGTGTTTGAAAAATGAAAGAAATAAGTCTGAAAGCCAAGAGTTCTTCCGGTGGTAGCTATGATGTTTCATTCCGGCACGAAGGTGGTCTATTGTTTGTTTCTTGCACCTGTAAGGCAAGTATCTATGGGAACCTGTGCAAGCACAAGACCCGACTTCTGAATGGCGACGAGTCGATGCTCTATGATCGAGGTGATGCGCCGGCGCTGCGAGAAGTACAGAAATGGTTAAGCCAGAGTTCATATTCAAACCTCTTAGCAGAGTATGATTCTTTAAAGAAGCAAATTGAGGACGCGAAAAAAAAAGAGAGAAAGCTTCGACCTCGAATCGAAAAAATGCTAACGGAGGGAATTCCTATTGGAGCGAACAAGTCATGACGTCCGGTGCAATTGCTCAATTCGCTTTTTTGCATTCTTGCTCATAACAATTAATATATATCCTTTTCAGCCTTATTTTGCAAGATTTTGATTATCATAGCTGCCGATAGTGCGGTAAAATTTCCACAAGAAAGGTAGACATCTAAAGCATAACAGGTTATCATCAATAAACACAAATAGCCTGTGAATACGTGATTTTTGGCAATAGAACGATAACGTTTTTATTTTTTTGCAAACCGATATGTCGAATTGTGCATAACCAAATGTTTGGGCAAGAGCAAAAATGGATAAAAGTGAAGATTTGACAAAAGCTGTTCTTGAACAGGCACGGGAGATAAACGGCAAAAAGAAGCTGGCATGTGCCCAGGCGTTTGAACTGGCCAATGAATTCCAGGTGGAAGTGAGTGAGATTGGGCGTATCTGTAATCGGCAAAAAATAAAAATCTGTAAATGCCAGCTTGGCTGTTTTTCATAAGTCAGTTATCAGGATAAAAAAATGAAGCCGTTGAAAACAAGATTTAAACTCTGGCTAAGCAGCGAGGATGCCGAAGGAGTCTTCGGCGACGGCAAATGGCGGCTGCTAAAAAGCATTGATACGGAAGGCTCTTTAAGAGCGGCCAGCCAGTCGCTTCATATAAGCTATCGAAAAGCGTGGGGCGACCTGAAGAAGGCCCAGCAATGTCTCAATGTCCCTCTGGTCGAGAAACAGCGAGGAGGTGCTTTGGGCGGCCGAACCGAACTGACCGAGCAAGGCAAAAATTGGGTAGATGCATATACAAGATTCCGAAGTGATATCGAAAAGGCGGCAGAAAAAGCTTTTACAAAGCACATCAGGAGACTTGTAAAATGAAAAAAGCAACGAAAAGTTGTACACTATGCGCTGATGTTTGTGCTTTTAGCCTTGTAGAGCTTTTAGTTGTCATTTCCATTATTTCTCTGCTGATGAGTATAATACTGCCGGCTTTAGACAGGTCAAAATCTATAGCTAAACAGACCGTCTGTCAAAGTCGACTAAGGCAATGGGGCCTGGCGTTTGAAGCTTATTGCACAGACAATGACGGTTTTTATCCGCATATTGACGGCAGAGACAGAACAGAAATTGAACCTCAAACACCGCAAGATTTCGCAGATTATTATTATGGGTGGGTGGACGTTTTGCCATCTTTTATAGGATTAAAGCCCTGGCGGGATTATGCACTATATAACAAGCCGGGCACCGATACCATTTTTCAATGCCCTTCGGCAATCATTCTAAATGGCGCCAACTATAATTATCCCTACGAAAGGATTGGATACTTTTCTTATGCGATGAATTCCTGCCTTGAGCTTGACGGCAACTGCTGGCCACCGTACTTTCCCTATACAGACCCAACGGGCGGAACCAATAATATGCCAAGTTTTCTGAACGCCGCTTTGATAAGGTTTCCCTCAAGAGTAATCCTGCTATATGACCAGCTTCTTGACCCCCAACTGGGTTACGACGGCATCAAGCTCAATCGCTCTGCGGGCCGATACTGCGGTGCTTATCCGAGAGAATTCAGCGCCCGCCACAGAAAAGGCAATAACGGTCTGGGCGGCTCGATATTATTTTGCGACTATCACGTTGAATGGAAAAAAAGTGTTTGGAAAGAAGATTGGCCGGACGATTTGGAGGTTCCGCCGAGAAATGATACAAACTGGTTTCCGTATCCGTAATTTTTAACAATTTTGCACAGGAGAAAAAGATGAAAAGACTGGTTGTTTCAATGATGACTTTAACATTGGCAGGTTTTACACAAATTGCCGGTGGTATTGATTACAGCATATACGACCTTCAGTATCAATCCGACCCGGAAGAAACAAATAGTCCACATGTCGGCGAAGACGTAAATTGTATCGGCGGCATCGTTATACACAAATTCGGCGGCAGTAAACCCAAGGTTACGCTTTACGACCCCGCCTATCCGGACGGCTGGGCAGGCATAGTAATCAAGGACTTTACAGAGACCAAGGATTTTTATTATACTGTAAATGTCGGGGATTGGATATCACTGACACATACGACCGTTGAAGAATATAATGGAAATACTCAATTGATGTTTGAAGACAAATCCGGTTTTGTAGTTGAAAGTACCGGCAACGACCTGCCGGAACCTATTTCAATCGAACCAAATGATATTACCGCACCTATTTATCAAACCAGTCCGGAGGGATGGCTTGTTGAAAACCATAATGCCGAGAAATATGAAGCGATGCTTGTGAAAGTAGAAAATATAATAGTAACAGAAAAAGATTTAGGTAAAGCCGCGGACAACTATAGCCTTGTAATTTTTAACAACGCAGGCCCAAACGACATTTGTTGGGCTGCGGACTATATGAATGAAGAGGTTGAGGATGACGACTACCACCGATTTGTCGACCTCGGCAGCCGTTTCTGCAGTGTTACAGGTATAATCGAACAATACGACGGATATAAAAACTATTACGAATGGGATTATTATCAATTGCTCACAACCAGGACCGGGGATTTGAAACGCTATACACCCGCAGATATTAACGGCGACTGCAAGGTGGACTTCCTGGACGTAGCCGAGCTTGGCCAGTATTGGCTATGGGGTACGGAGTAACAGTCCGCCATTAATAAAGAAAACAGTTTTAATACAGGAGATCAGCGAAATGAAGAAAGAGTATATTTTGGGAATATTATTTTTCAGCGGTTTGTGGGGTATTTCGGAAGCTGCTTTAGGCGGCGTTTTATACAAGGCTGAAATAGCACATGCATCTGCGATTTTGACCGTGATTGGACTTGTTATTCTGACTTTTGCAAATGTATACTTTCCACAGAAGGGGACAGCGACTGCCATAGCCGGACTTGCAATGCTGTATAAATTTCTGAATGCCCCGTTTTTTGCATGTCATCTTCTGGGAATCCTTTTAATCGGATTTTGCTACGACCTGGCTTTGAATATATTGAAGATAAGAAACAGGTCCGTCAGTGCGGCGGTGACAGTTTATGCCAGCTACGGCTTATTCGCCCTTATGATAACCTACCTTGCCCGTTACGAGCACTGGGTACAGGGCGGCTTCGGCAAAGTGATGAATCATATCGGCGTCGGCGGGACTATCGCAGCCTTGCTGTGTGCGATTATGGTGCCGTTAAGTTATCGTTTTGCCAAACGTTTGAAAGTAAGCATTCCTATGCCATTCGTATATCGCCGACAGCTTTTGCCAGGCAGTGTGTTTTTTGCCACGGCTGTGTTGTGGGTATTCGGCCTGGCGGTTAGTTTGTTTTCCTGAGGCAGCGGTGAAAACGAGACGCTTATCCGTAGCCGAGCCTATTCTATTTTCTCCGAGATGATATCAAAACCACACAAGCTTATTTTGTTTACAGGCCGAAAGCACAGCGGCAAAACCACAGCCGCCGACCGTCTCGCAAGGCAGGTACGTTCGAAGGGCTTTCGTGTTGCCGGGCTGCTGGCGCCTGCTGTTTACATAGATGGCCGATTAGTTGGGTTTGGTGCGGTTGATATTAGGCGGGACAAGCAAATAGACTTGGTGAACAGAAGAACAGCGGAAGGAAAAAGAGGAAGATGGGAGTTTACAGAGGCAGGATTAAAGCTGGGAAGAGCGGCACTTAATCCATCAGCAGCAAGCTCGGCAGACCTCATTATCGTCGATGAGTTCGGCCCGTTAGAGCTGGACGGCAGAGGATGGCGAAAAGAGGTCGATTTGTTACTTGCATCAACGGATATTCCTGTCGTGCTCGTTGTTCGTCAAGAGCTTGAAGAGCGTGTTCAGAAATTATATGAGAATTACCCGAGTACGAAATTAGCCGCCGCTAAAGAAGACTCCATCAACAAAGTCATCAGGATACTGAAGGAGCACAAAATTGGAAATGGCCTCAATGATTAAGCTCGATGGAATGCTAATGATTGGGTCCGCCGGTGCGAATGTCGGCAAGACCGAACTGGCCTGCGCACTCATTAAAAAGTTCAGCAGAACCGCAAATATCACAGGAATAAAAGTTACCACGATAAAAGCCAAAGACGGACAATGTCCCCGTGGCGGCATCGGCTGCGGTGTCTGCTCATCGCTGGATGGAGATTTCTCTATAACGGAAGAAACCGACAGCAATTCACATAAAGATACCGCAAGGCTGCTCGCCGCCGGCGCAAAGCGGGTTTTCTGGCTGCGTGTTTTGAAAAAGAACCTTAAAGAGGGATTAACCGCACTGCTGGATATCATCGGGCCCGAAGCAATTTCAATCTGCGAATCAAACTCTCTGCGTCAAGTCGTTGAACCGGGCCTGTTTCTAATGTTCAAAGGCCGCAACTCAAAAACGTGGAAAAGCTCGGCTCGCAATGTCAAACAGTATGCGGATATAATTGTAGTTTCGGTGCAGGGCGACCACACAGGGTCGCCCCTACGTTTTGATTTTGATTTGGAGCAGATAAAACTGAGCGGCAAAAAATGGACGTTACAGGAAAAGGCAACAGCGATAATTATGGCGGGCGGGGACAGCAGCCGAATGGGCGTCGACAAAAGTATGTTGCAGATTAAGGACCGGCCCCTCATAAAACATATTTGTGACCAGCTTCGCGGCACATTCGAGAAGATACTGATAAGCACCGATGATGTTGAAAAATATGCCTTCCTCGGCTGCGATTGCATCCCGGACAAGATGCCGGGCCAGGGTCCCTTGATGGGTATCGCTTCCGCTCTTGAGGCCTCAGACAACGAACTTAATTTTATAGTCGCCTGCGATATCCCGCACATTGATATAAGGTTCGTCAGGAAAATGCTTACCGAAGCTCAGGCAGCAGATATGGTCATTCCGACAACGGGAAATGGAAAACACGAGCCGCTCTTCGCAATATACAACAAAAGCGCTCTGAAATGTATAAACAAGGTTCTGTCATCCGGGAGACGCAAGATAAGTGATGCGTTCGCTCTCTGCAACGTCAAATATATTAACCTGGGAGCAAAACAACTCACCAATCTCAACACAATGGAAGAGTATGAAGAATTCCGAAAAAAGACAAAGTGGTGCGAATTATCGCACTCTACAAGCCGCCTACAAACGTGAGGGACAGCCCACAATCTGGCTTTTTCAATTTAACACTTGCAAAAAGTTCTGCTTTCGGGTAACCTCTTGACGTGAGAATCAAACACAAAACATCATATTCTTACGTTTACTGCTCTAAAACTGCAGGGCGGTCGCCCCTACACGCTTTTACTCTTATAGAGCTGCTTGTGGTCATAGCCATCATAGCCCTTTTAATGTCCATAATTATGCCGTCACTTGAGAAAGCCAGGTCCATGGCGATGCGAGTCAAATGCGCGCACAACCTAAAGCAAATCAACCTGATTATGTGTATGTATGTCGATTCAAACGATGATGTATATCCTTGCGCTCAAGACCCACATCCGGAACCACCTTTCGGCTATTGGCTGTGGATGGGACGTTGGCGGTCCTTTGTCGAGCCTTATCTGAGCACTACTATTACAGAGGCCAATCCTTCAGTTATGCTGTGCCCCCAAGACCTTAGCTCCGATACCGAGCATGAGAGCTTCAGCTATGCCTACTCTATGACTTTTTACCACAGCCCCGAACAGATTGACGATATGAACAGTGTCGAAGATACCTTTATGTATGATCGTATTCGGCCATCCATGCCGCAGCGCAGTCTGGATGTAGCCAAGCCGTCCGGAAAGATCCTTGTCGGAGAATGGTTCAGCAACCATCACCCCGTAGAAAATGACCAGGGATGGTGGTGTTGGGTGGGACGCAGAAACTATTTGTTTGCTGATGGACGGGTCAGTTATCTTAAAGTAGAGAAAATCCGCCCCGCTATAGATATGCTCCCGGACGCGAATCTTACAATTAACGGCATCAAGGGTGTTGACTCAACGCCATAATTAAATCCCAAGCCGAATCGTAAAATTATAATATCGACATCGCCGATAATCCAAAACGGCCTCTGAGATACAAACACAGGACACAAAATAAAATGGCTCATGAAAACCTTTGGCTGCAGCTTGACAAACTTGACCGCCAACAAACCGCACAAAGGGCACAGTGTCAATACCTGACGGACCCGCCGCGTTACGTTATCACTCTGCTGAACACCGAATATATAGTTAATATTTCCGACAAGCAAATCTTCTCCACACAAACAAGTCCAGAACCAACACCCGCAGAGTTTCTCGAGCAGCTTTGTATTCTTGCCTATCTTATAAACGCTCAGGACCTGCCACTGGCCAACAAATATGTCGGGCCTGAACAATTGCCCAGCGGGCAGTTCTTCTTCCGGGGCCAGCATAGTCTTCCAACAGAGAAACTACAAGAAGCATTTGGAAACTCTCCCCAAAGGTTATACGAAGCTTCGGAGAGATTTGGAGCTAAACAATGCGAATTCGGCGATGCTTCTGTTGAGCTGCACGCATTGCCTCGAATACCGCTTAAGATAATAATCTGGCGAGGTGACGACGAATTCGAGGCCAGAGCATCGATACTATTCGACCAAACCGCAGGCAATCAACTGCCTTTGGACGCCCTGGGAGCGCTGGCAAATCTGACGGTGAAAGCACTGGTAACATCATCATAATGAAATAACAAGACCGCTTCAATGCACCAAGGCAATTTCCCACCGCATGTGTATGATATCCAACAAGTTAGAGAGTATCTTGAAATTTTCGGCAGCTTACTTTAACGCGAACGACTCCTGATATCCTGCGTATAAGCAACTGTAGTACATGGATTAGCAGTTTTAGAGAAAAAAATGATAAGATAATGGTTGAAAACACAAGAAAAAACTGCAAGAATACGCTTTTATGTTGACTCGATATTGTACTACTCAAACATTGGAGTTGGCAGGGCCGAAATTCACGGCCTTCTCAATATTTCTTAATGCAGGGTACAAAAATAGCAATTGGCGGCAAGGGGGGGGTAGGCAAGACCACTGTATGCGCGGTCTGGGCACAATTATTTGCTCAAGACGGATTTGACGTGCTGGCCATCGATGCCGACCCAAACACCAATCTTGCTTCAGCTTTTGGCATATCGTCCGAGCAAAACCCCGAGCCACTTATCAAGATGAAACAGTTAATTGCCGAGCGTACAGGCACCGACAGGGAATCTATAGGAACATACTTCAAGTTAAATCCGAAAGTCAGCGATTTACCGCAAAAGCACTGGGTTGAAGCCAATGGCGTGAAATTGCTCGTATTGGGAGCTATTACACAGGCCGGCGCAGGTTGCGCCTGCCCGGAAGGAGCTTTCTTAAAGGCACTACTTACCCATACCATACTACAGCGGCAGGAGATAGTCCTGGTTGATTTGGCTGCCGGCGTTGAATTTATGGGCAGAGCAAGTGTGCAAGGCATTGATGCCTTTGTAACAGTTGTTGAGCCTGGAGGCAGAAGCATCGAAACGGCCAACAATATCACCAAAATGGCCAGAGAGTTAGGCATTGGTTGTGTTGCAACAATTGCTAACAGGATTACTGAGCCGGCTCAGGCCAAGGTGATACAATCTCAATTGAAAGAGACAGTGCTGTTAGGAACTCTTCGGTACAGCCGGTCTCTCCAGGAAGCTGACCTCAGTCGCGCCCCCGTCTTTGGAGCCGATGCTGAAGTTACGGAGCAGCTCAAACAAGCAAAGAACAAATTGGTAGAGCTTATTTCCGGGTCTTCTTCAAAAGTCAAAAAACAATAATTGACAACGTAAGGAATTTCTATTATATAGGCAATTTTTCATTTTGGTTTTGGAGACGAAGATGGGTAAGGCCATAATGGTAAATATCGAAAAATGTTTGGCTTGCAAGAGTTGCGAGATAGCATGTGCGGTGGTGCATTCCAAATCGGGTGTTCTTGAAGAGGCCGTGGCAGAATCGCCGAGGCCCCAGCGGATGGTAACGGTTGAGGCGGCAGGTGAGTTTGCCGTGCCATTACAGTGCAGACACTGTGAAGACGCCCCTTGTATTTCAGTTTGCCCGACAGCGGCTATACACCGAGAGGAAGTTGATGGACCTGTGTTAATTGAACAGGACAAGTGCATCGGCTGTAAGTATTGCCTCGTTGTTTGTCCGTTCGGAGTTATTGAACTCTCCCGTGACGGCAAAGCTATGGTCAAGTGCGACCTTTGTTACGAACGGGCCAAGACAGGCCAAATCCCGGCCTGCGTGGAGGCTTGTCCCACAAAAGCGCTGAAATTCGGCAGCGAAAAGGATTTGGCAGCCGGCAAACGCCAACGCGCCGCCCAGGACATTGTCTCGTCAACTCAAAAAAACAAACAGGAAACTAATTCTAAAGAGAACGATAAATGATTACCGTGACCGTATGTGTCGGCAGCTCGTGTCACATCAAGGGGGCACGAGAAATGATAACTCGATTTAACGATTTTCTGACCAAAGAGGGTCTGAAGAATAAGGTCGAGTTGAAAGGCTCATTCTGTATGGAGCGCTGCGGAGAGGGAATCAATTGGATGATCGGCGATGAGATTTTAAGCAGTCCCAGTGCCGCCGAGGGTGCCGAAACGTTCCGAAAAAAAGTGATGAAGGCTCTAAAGAAGAAAAAGACGCATAAAGGCCCTGCAAAGAGTCCTCGCAAAAGGAGAAGTTAATATGAAACTTCCCAAAAGCCAGGTAGACACGCACACCAGTGCCATATTGCAGCATACACCAAACGGTGTTCTTCTTGTGGACAAAAAGACACAAATCCGCTTCATCAATCCGGCCTTCCTTAAAATGTTTCAATGTGAAAACGAGGAGCTTTCGGGGCGATTGGCCAAAGATTTTGTCCATTCCGACTGCTTCGAACGTGCCATCACCGCAGGCGGATCGCTGATGGTCAAAGAGAGCATTCCTGAGCATGATGTCAGCTTCCGAGTCGGCATTTTCCCCATTGAGGGTGAGGACCTTTACTGCGGCATCTTCATCGACATTTCCGAGGAGGAAAAGGCCAGAAAAGATTTTCTTGACCTGAAGGCACAGACACTGAAACGGGCGCAGGAGGTTATCTCCCGGCAGATGCAGACGGCGCAGGAAATAGCCAGGCTGCTCGGTGAGACAACAGCAGAAACCAAAGTGCTTTTGACAAAGCTTATCTCCCTCTACAAGGAAGAAGATCAGTGATGAGGTTTTTTTACGAGTGGGGCGGAAAACAGCTCCAAAAATATGGTGAAGAACTCTGCGGTGATAATGTAGCTTTTGCCCGTCATGCCGATTCGGTCATGCTGGCCCTCTCTGACGGACTCGGAAGCGGTGTAAAAGCAAATATACTGTCTACTTTGACTACACAAATCGTTATGCATCTGATGGAGAATGAGCTGCCCCTAAGCGAAGTAGTGGAAACATTGAGTAGGACGCTGCCGGTGTGCGAGGTCCGAAAGCTCGCCTATAGTACCTTTTCAATCGGAAAATTCTTTACTGAAGGGCGCGCGCGGGTGGTCGAGTTCGACACGCCCTCGGTTATTCTATTGCGACAACGAAAGTCAGTCTCCCTGCCCTACGAGGAACGAAATATTGAAGGCAAGACCATTCACGAACTGGAACTTGAATTAAAAGTCGGTGATTGGCTCGTCTTTGTCTCCGATGGTGTGTTAAACGCCGGCATAGGCGGGCTTTATCCTCTCGGATGGGGCGCTGAGCAGGTCGCACGCTTCCTCGAAGAGCACTGCCACCCGGACCTTTCCGCCCAGCAGCTCGCCGACAAGCTCGCCCAGGCTGCATGGGACCTGTACTGCGGCAAACCCGGGGATGACGTGAGCATAGCTGTTATAAAGGTCCGACACAAGCTCATGGTCTCTGTCTTAACAGGCCCCCCGACTGACAGGAACCTCGATAAAACAATCGTTACCAAATTTACACAACGTCCGGGATTTCTGGCGGTTTGTGGGGGAACCACATCAAAGATTGTTGCCCGTTTTCTGGGAGATAAGCCATTGGAAGTCGATCTTGCAACGATGAAGCCCGACGTTCCCCCATTGGCAAGGTTGGAAGGTATTGACTTGATGACCGAGGGAATTCTGACTCTCACCAGGACAAATGAGCTGCTTCATTCAGACACAGATCAGGAGACGGTCAAATTCCAAACAGATGCAGCCTCGGCGCTGCTCCGCCTGTGCCTGGACGTTGACTACATCCATTTCATAGTGGGCCTGAGTGTGAATCCAGCCCATCAAAATCCCGACCTGCCGCGACAACTGGGTATGAAGCTGGCTGTGGTACGGGAGATTGCTGAAGAACTGCGGAAAAGAGGTAAGGAGGTGACAATCGAGACCGTTTAGCAACCGAAAAGACAAATCCTCTCGCCCGACAACCAAATGGATTATTGACAATAAACTCAGATTTCAATAAACTCATCGATTTCTCTTGTTACGAATCTGTAAGGTAATACAGAATATGGCCCAGGACAACAATATCTTAGAACAGATAGTTGACCGTTATGACGGTGAAGTTGGGATGCTCATACCCATGATGCAGGACATTCAGGCCGAATATGGGTATCTTCCTCTCGACCAATTGCATGCGCTGGCCAAGCGGCTTGAATTGCCGCTGAGCCGCTTATACGCCGTAGCAACATTCTATTCATCATTCCGCCTGGCCCCAAAGGGGGCCCACGATGTAACCCTTTGTGTGGGAACGGTGTGTTACCTTAAGGGATCAGGGGCTATTTCCGAAGCTATCTGCCGGGAATTCCGTGTGGAACCGGGCGGCACGACACCCGACCGACTATTTACCTTCCAGGCCGTCAATTGTGTAGGTGCCTGTGCAGTGGCACCCGTGATGATAGTAGACGGCAAATACTATGGCGGGGTCACGACGGCATCAGCCCTCGAAGTCATCTCCGGACTGGCAAAGGATAAAGCCGCAGTCCAGAAGGAGGGTGAAATATGACGGTACTGAGCAACAAGCGACTCAACAGCATTTCGGACCTTGATGATATGCGCAAAGAACTGCTCAACCTGCGCAGCCCCTCTGCAAAATCCGTACATGTTTGTACGGGACCCGGCTGCGCGGCAAAGGGCTCACCCAAGTTATATGAGCTGTTCTGCGAGGCCGCTCAGCAAGCAGACGCGGATGTTGAAATCATCCCCAAAGCCGTCGGCTGCCATGGGCTGTGCGAGTACGGCCCAATAGTTCTCATCCAGCCCGGCGATATTTTCTATCAGCGGGTGGAAGAACCCGACGTAGCAGAGATCTTTCGCGAAACTGTGGTCGGTGGCCGGTTGGTAGAGCGCCTTCTTTACGAGAATCCTGTTACAGGCCAGAAAGCAGAAACCGTCGATAAAATCCCCTTCTACAAAGTACAAAAGCGAATCGCTTTGGCCTACAACGGCCTTGTTGACCCCACAAAGATTACCGATTACATCGCGCTGGGTGGATACAGCGCTCTTGCAAAAGTTTTATCCTCAATGACAGACGAAGATGTCATTTCGGAGGTGGAGACAGCAGGGCTTAGGGGGCGCGGCGGTGGAGGCTTTCCCACCGCAAGGAAATGGCGCTCCTGCAAAGAAGCTGAAGGTTCACCAAGGTATGTCATTTGTAACGGTGACGAGGGAGACCCAGGCGCTTTTATGGACCGTGCTATTATGGAGGGAAATCCCCACTCCGTCATCGAGGGTATGCTCATCGGGGCATACGCCATCGGCTCCTCAGATGGTTATATTTATGTCCGAAACGAATACCCACTTTCGGTAGAACGCCTAAAGCTGGCGATTGAACAAGCAAAAGAACTGGGCCTTCTGGGTGAAAACATCCTGGGCAGCTCTTTTTCCTTCGATATCCGCATCAACCGCGGCGCGGGTGCATTTGTCTGCGGAGAGTCCACAGCCTTGATGGCATCATTGCAAGGTCGGACCGGCGAGCCGAGAGCAAAGTATATCCATACCGTGGAAAGCGGCCTCTGGGAAAAACCCACCAATCTCAACAACGTGGAGACTTGGGCAAACGTGCCCGCTATTATTAACGGGGGTGGGAAATCCTTCGCCAGCATAGGGACGGAGAAGTCCAAGGGAACAAAGGTTTTCAGCCTGGTCGGAAAAGTGGTTAATAGCGGGCTTGTGGAAGTGCCTATGGGCATGACACTTAGACAAATTATCG